>Ga0222665_1000008_pt1 | contig 161537 bp, 175 predicted proteins | sample AntAcemetagen653_FD_179853 | JGI IMG/M metagenome (GOLD analysis project Ga0222665, IMG submission 179853) | Saline water microbial communities from Ace Lake, Antarctica - #653 | ecosystem: Environmental > Aquatic > Non-marine Saline and Alkaline > Saline | place: Antarctica: Ace Lake...
TTCAATCGCTCCATAGGCCCTCCTGTTTTTTGTTGGTTTTACTATACCTTACAAAATAACAGATTTTGAGAGCTATGGGGCATTTTTTTTTACCCTCTAATTGTCGCACTTGTGATTACAATCTTCTCTCTAACTATCGCACTTGTGATTACAATCTTCTTCCGGCAAAAGAAAGGGAGTTGACCCCTTTTTAATTGGTTAGTAAGTTAACCAAGTATCTGGTTTACCATCGCCATTAGTATCTTTTTCAGCTTTGGTGGGATTGCCATTTTTATAATTGACCCATTCATTTATTTTACCATTGCCGGTAGTATCAGCTTCAGTTTTAATCGTCTTCCCTTTTTCATCATAAGTTATAAATGTGTCTGGGGTACCGTTGCCGTTAGTGTCTTTTTCAGTTTTAATTGGTTTACCAGCTATGTAATAAAGCCATTCGTTTATTTTCCCATCATTATTGGTGTCAGCCTCAACTTTAGTTATAATTTTATTTTTATTATAAGTTTCTATCCGGTCAACGATTCCATCAAAATTTGTATCCATTTTTATTTCTATTGGTTTAACTTGTTTTTGGGCTAAGGCACTTTCAGCATTACTTAAACCTAATAGTGCGACTAAACATAAACACAAAATATTCACTTTTTTCGTTGGCATCGTTCTTCTCCTTTTATTGTTATTAGTTTATATTTTTGTTTGGATGATGTACAATTTTGGTTGAAATTTTTCCGGGGCAATCATTAATTCCGGAGGTAGTATTTTAACTCCGACTTCTGAACCGTCTATAACCGCTCCGGGACCGTTTAAAAATTCTTCATCAATACTAATGACTTCACAAATGCCTCCAACAAGAGTTACTTTGTAACCCCAAGGCTGTAAAGATTTTATGTAATAATTATTAAATATATTATTTCTTACTGATTGCATTTCGCCGTAACCGCGGCTTAATATGCTATCAGGGTCACGGCTGCTGCCATAGTTTCCACCACCGATTAAGTGATTATCATGGAGTACTAAGCCGGGAGGTGAAGGCAAGAGTATTTCAGTTCTCTCTGTTTTTGCGGTAGAGACGACTCTGCCTTGAGTTAACACAGATATCTCATTTTGTCGGCTACCAGCCCAAACCCAAAGGTCGCCATCTATATCTACATCGATTGGGTTATATGGCCCGAGAGCAGTTCCAATTATTCCGCTGGCCCTAAGACTTGACTCAGCTCCGGCGGTTACTAAGGTTGTACCCGTAGCATTATCAACTATATTACCAGCTGTTGCAAAAAGGTCTACTGCTTCAGCAGCAGTAACCGCAATAAGAGTCATTGTGCCAGCTGCTTTGATATCAATCAGCCCAATTGTCGTTACGACAGAGGTTAAAGTTATATCATTTTCTTCTAATACATAAGTGTTTCCCTGTGCTGCTATCGTAAGTGTGTCAACATCCGTATCCAGTTCATTGTCAGTTCCGGCTGCACCAATTGTACCCGAAGCAGTAATGTCTAGATTAGCAGCAGAAATGTCGGTTGTCCCATTGGTTGTATCGGTTACATTAGCAGCAGAAACTAGAATTACTTCGTCGTTAAGAGCTGTGATGTCGCCACTCATTATTATATTGCCGGAAGTTGTAGTTAGTGTTACATCATCATCGCTACCAGTATCGCCTCCCGCAATAACATCTGTTACTGTCATGGCACTAGCTGAAGTTATAGTAATGGAGCCATTAGCCGTATCTACATCTGATAATTCCACAGTATCTACTTCGTTAATAACTATTACGCCAGTACCGGTTACACTCGCATCTAAAGACGTAGCAGCAGTATCAACATCAGCAGTCTCACCTATGCCAGTTGCAGCAGTCAAAGTTACTAAGTTACCTGTTATATCGGTAGTCGTATTGGTATTTGCCTGAGCATCGTTTATTGTGCCTGCTGTCGCAGTTATAGTTACGTCACCGCTACTTCCAGCTACCACACCGGCATCATCTATTGTAATATTGCCAGTTGTAGATACCAATGTAATATCACCATTAGATGTATCAATATCATTAAGAAGAAGACCGTCGGTCTCAGTAATTACAATATCACCTGCAGCCGTTACATGGACTGTTAAATCTGCAGTTGTAGTCTCAAGAGTATTTGTACTGCCAATTCCGGCGGTAGCATTTAGAACAACTGTTGGGGCTGTGATATCAACAACAGCGTCAACACCGCTAGTGAAATCGTTTATAGCTCCTGTAACATCGAAATCAAATAATGCGTTTGCCGTAGCACTTGCCAACCATACATCAGATGCACTATCTACCCAGATCGAACCGGCTAGAGCACTCAACGTCACGCTGCCTTCGGTACCTGTAACGCCGTCAACAGTCGGTTCACCGGTTGTCACACTAACACGATCGCTGGTAGTCTGGCCAATTGAACCGGCTGTCGCAGTCACACTGATTGACCCCACAGTCGCTACATCAGCGATACCATCACTATTGACTACATCCGCAGTACCGGTGACAATATTTATATCCTGAACATGAGTACTCGCTGTTATTGTTACGCTACCGCTGGTTGCATTTACCGCATCAACTGTACCAGCATCCGCACGGGCATTACCGGTCTGGATGGTTTGCGTTCCGCTTAAGGTACCTGTTACGTCAATCGTGATAGAACCTGTCGAAGCGCTCACACCAGGTTCATTCGTACCTGTTGAGCTATTATTATCGTTACTTGTAGTAATTGAACCTGACAATAGCGTATCACCATCAATATCGAGATCGATTGAACCGGCAGCCGCGGTTACGCCGGAAATTGTCACACCACTAAGTTCATGTACATCAATGCTGCCAGTACCTGTATTAGTTAAGTCCATCGTTACCGCTGTTATATCAACATCTGCCGTATCACCAATTCCTGTGGCTGCGCTCAATGTCACTGTTACACCATCTATATCTTCATTATCATCTGCATTTGCGGTCAAATCATTAATTGAACCGGCTGTTGCCGTAATCGTCACATCATCATCAGTCGTTGTACCTGCCTCAACATGGCCAAGTGTTATGTCACCTGTAGTTGATATAATCGTTATCGGATCTTCAGCTGTATCAATATCAGTGAGCTCGATACCATCGGCTTCACGCAAAACAATCTGATGCGTACCACCAGTTCCGGTAGTTGAAACATTCGCACTAGTACCGTTAATATCAAGTGCCTGAAGCGTATCAGTCGTACTGCCCGCAACATTACCTCCTATCTCATCAACAGCAGTTAGAGTAAGGATAGAACCAGTGATATCAGTGGTCAAATCATCAGTCGAATCATTAATCGAACCACTGCTGGTTAAATTCACTGAAAGAAAGGGGTCAACTCCCTTTTCCCAACAACTATGTCTTTGCGGTTAAAAGCAAATACTATTCTTCTAGCAGGTTATGTCAAGGTGTTTTGCTTTCATGTTTATGAGGCCTAAATATATATGAAGGGATTATTAACTAAGTTAAGTGCACATCGGGTGTGCAAGGAAAATAGACGTCTTATAAAGGTACACCTTACTTTTTCTCCTCCGCTAAATCCGCCTTTTTTCTAACTTTTAAAACCTAATCATTCGACATCATATAGTCAACAACTCTATCGCTAACTCCATGCTCTTTTAAGTAAGTGATAACTTCTGAGCTTAGAGTATAGACGGAATTAGTCCTTTGAATTTCGCCAATAATTACAGCGTCGGGAATATCCTTTGATGCCATCTCAGCAATTTTGATAACGGTTATATGGTTAGGGTTAGTTGCTAAGGCTTTTTTATCCATTCTATTACCAATTAGACCACCACTAATAGCACCTGCTGCTCCACCAATCGCAGCTCCTTCGAGCCCATGACCACTTTGATGACCAACGATTCCTCCGACAGCTGCTCCGAGTAATCCGCCAACAACAGCGCTAGTCTTTGATTTTTCACCCATACTTGCACATCCAGCTATAAACAATACTGAAATTAAAAATAGTGAAAGTAACACTTCCTTTCTCATAACAGACCTCCTTAATTTATAGTTTAGGGGACGGTTCTCTCGTCTATTACTCATTATATACCAGTTAGTTATAAACAAACAATTATCACCGAAACCGATTCAAGATAATCATAAACCGTTGAAAAGAAAAGGTCGCTGTTCCCTTTTTATAGCTCTTCTTTACTTATTTCATCAGACAGTTCGTTTACGTCGTCGGTTGCGTAAGGAAAGTACTGTTTTAATTTTTCACCGATCATCAGAATTCCCCGCTCTAATCCTTCTACGAACTTGTCTTTTTTAAAACCTTCTATCATCACGGCTACAACATCATCCCAGAAGTTGTTTCTTACGATGTCATTGATTCCTTTATCGCCGATAACTACAACTTTTTTGTTCTTTAAACCGATGAGAATAAGACATCCGTTGCGCTGCTTTGTTTTGTGCATTCCTAAAAGTTTAAATATTCTTACTGCTTCCCGCATCGGGTCTTTTTTTATCTGTTTAATGAGATGAATTCTTAATTCTCCGGAAGTAGCTTTTTCGGCTTTTTGGATAGCCCGGATGATTTGGGAATCTTCTTCTTTAGTAAAAAATTTTTTAGGATGTAATTCTCTCTCCATATTCACCTCTTTGGTATTATTTTTAAACCTCTACCAGCCACCTGATGCTCCGCCTCCGCCAAAAGAGCCGCCTCCGCCGCCGGAAAATCCACCTCCGCCGCTATATCGTCCGCCGGAAGAAAATCCTCCGGAAAATAAAAGGAGTGCAAGAAATGGATGACGTATTGCAAGAACAATAAAGGCGATTAACATTATTAAAGAGACTATTGGATTACGCTTTTGCTTTGGTGCCCGATGAGTATACTGCTGTAATTCTTCCGGTGAAAAGTCCTTGGATAAAATTTTTGTTATTTTTAATACGGCACCGGATATACCACCATAATAATCGCTTTTTCGAAAAAAGGGCGATATCTCGTTGGTGATAACCGCGCTTGCCAAAGCATCAGTCAGCAAAGGTTCAAGTCCGTAGCCGACCTCGATCCTTGTTTTCCGGTCGCCTAAAAATACTAGCAGCAGGATGCCGTTGTCTTTGCTTTTTACTCCCGGTTTCCATTTTTCAGCTATATCAATAGATATGTCTTCAAGGCTTCCTCCCTGAAGAGAATCGAAAATACCGATAAAGATCTGGTTAGTGGTTTGAATATCATAATTTTTCAAAAAACTGTTTAAGCTTCCCTTTTGAGAAGGGTTTAGAATTCCGGCATAGTCATTTACATAGCTTTGCGGGCGATCTGGTACATTAAAGGCAGCGTAGGTTGTGACCGCAAACAATATGAATAGTCCGAGAATAGTGATTTTTACTATATTTTTCATGATATTCGGCTAAAACTGTTTAAAATTCTACTTTGGGAACTGTTGCAGCTTTGGGATCCGACTTGAAATAATTAACCTTATCAAAACCAAATCCTGAAGCGATCATATTTGTAGGAAATCTCTTGATTATAGTGTTATAACTTCTTACTGCCTCGTTATAGCGTTTACGTTCTACGGCAATTCTATTTTCTGTACCTTCAAGTTGGCTTTGCAAAGCCAGAAAGTTCTGATTAGCTTTCAGATCGGGATATCTCTCGACTACTACCATCAAACGAGATAATACCGAAGAGAGTTTATCCTGGGCTTGGGTGAATGCTTTAAACTTTGTTTCATCGTTTAAGGAGCCTACATCTATCTTTGTCTGTAAAGCTTTGTTTCGGGCTTCGACAACTTCTGTGAATGTTCCTTTTTCATGTTCGGCATAACCTTTGACCGTTGCGATTAAATTGGGGATTAAATCCATCCGGCGCTGATAAACATTCTCTACTTGGGCCCACTTCTCATTCACTGCTTCTCGTAAAGTCACTAAGCTGTTATAGCAGCCACTGAGCATGAATCCAAGTAACAAAATAATACCTAAAGTAATTAATAAACCTTTTTTCATTATCACTACCTCCTTCTCACACCTAGGTGGTGTGTCTACTTTACAACATCTTTACGGCTACTACAGAAGTATACTTCAATATATTAATTTTTCAACAAAAAAAATACTAGATAAAAGGGAGTTGACCCCTTATTTTATTTCAATATAGCCATCAGCAATTTTTATTTTATGCTGTTTATATAACACTCCAATTGCTTTTTTAAAAACTTTTTTACTAATTTCAAACTTCTCTTTAATATCCTCAGAAGAGCTTTTGTCACTATAAAATGACTTCCCGCCAGATTCCTTTAAAGCTTGGAGGATTTTATCTGCAGCCTGAGAAACATGTTTCCCCTCTTGAGGCTGAAAAAAGACATCAATCTTACCATCTTCTCTTATGCATTTTATGTAAGCTTTCAATTTCTGACCAGAGTGAAGCTTAATAAATATTTCATTCTCGTAAGCAAGACCGCTATATTCATTATTAATAGCGACTTTAACACCGATATCGGTAAAATCATAAACCACAACATCTACTTCCTGCCACTGCTTAAAAATACCCGCTTCAACCTCTAGCTTTAAGTGACTATAATCTTTCTTCATCAAAAACCTACTTTTTTTAAAAGAAAGGGGTCAAAGAAAGGGGTCAACTCCCTTTTCCCAACAACTATTCTTTGCGGTTAAAAGCAAATACTACTCTTCTATCAGACTATGTCAAGGTTAAAATAGATAAATAGTTGAGATTTGATCTCAACTATTTTAAAATAGAAGCGTCCCCTTATTTTATAACTTCTATGAATATGTCGGCGTAGGTTTTTAGTTTTTTCTCGCCTACTCCGTAGAGTTCTGAAAAGGCTTCGTGTGTCAGTGGTTTTTTTGTGGCCATATCTATTAAGGTTTTATCGCTAAAGATTATATAGGCTGGGACACCTTTACTTTGTGAAATTTCGGCTCGTTTTTCTCGTAGCAATTGGAATAAGTCCTCATCCACATCGGCCCATTCGCTAACTTTTCTTTTGGCGGCTTTTCGTTTGCTTTCTTTTTTCTTAGAGGCGATTAAGGGCTTAGCCAGTACCAAGGATGCTTTTCCTTGTAAAAGCATGTTACCTGTACCGGTCACAGAAAGAGTCGAAAAATTCTCATCTTTATCTAAAAAACCTTGTCCAACGAGTTGTTCAATTATGTGCCTAATAAATGATTCTGATTCATCGGCCATTATTGCAAAAGTTGAAAGGCTATCGTGGTCCATACTTTCTATTCTTTCAGTAAGCTTACCTTTTAAAATATTAGTCACATAGCCGGCTCCAAAGCCATAATCCCCTTGCCTTACAGCATCAACGCAATATAAGACCTTCTGTCCAACACTAATGGCATCTTTGACCATGTTCAGCTCATTCAAACAATAATCACAAGCTCCACATTGGGAATCTGAATAATCTTGGCCAAAATAATTAGCCAAAACTTTATGACGGCATTGGGGTTGAGTACAAAAATTATAAATAGAGTTTAACTTAGTCATCAAGACTTTCCTATTAGGAGATTTTGCGGCAAAGAAATTCCATAACTGGTAATCTGCCCCGCTATAAAACATATAGCAAAAAGCAGAAAGCCTATCCCTTCCGGCACGGCCAGTTTCCTGTTGATAGTGTTCAATGCTTTTTGGCATACCAGCGTGAATAATAAATCTGATATTAGAGCGATCGATTCCCATACCAAAGGCTATAGTAGCTACAACTATATTTACTTTTTCAAGTGAAAATCTTTCTTGAGCTCTATGGCGTTTTTTATCTGACATTCCGGCATGATAACCAACATTATCAATACCAAGTCGTTTTAAATCTTTTGAGATTTTCTCTACGTCTTTACGGCGTAAACAATAAATAATACCTGCCTCATAAGTATGTTTTTCAAGAACATCTGTTATTTGTTTTAATATTTGTTTACGCGGTAATGCCCGATAAGTTAAATTAGGCCGATCAATTTGACCAACATGAGTTTGATAATCAGTAAATCCTAATTGAACAACAATATCACGCTGTACCTCTATAGTCGCAGTAGCAGTAAAGGTATGAACGCTTACAGATTCGAATTCCTTTTTAATAACCGAAAGGTTTCGATAGTCACTTCTAAAATCATGGCCCCAATGACTAATACAGTGAGCTTCATCTATTACAAAAAAAGAAAGTTTAATTGTTCTTAACAACCCCAGAGTTGTTTCATTTTGGAGACGCTCAGGAGAAATATATAAAAGCTTTATCTCTCCATTGTAAATCTGTTCAATCGCTAATCGCTGTTCTTCATAGGGCATGCTTGAGTTTAGACAACAAGAAGATATTCCAATATCTCTAAGGCTATCTACTTGATCTTTCATCAAAGAGATCAAAGGAGATATAACTACCGCCATACCCTCTTTTAATAAAGCCGGTAATTGAAAGCATAATGATTTACCTCCACCGGTAGGCAAAATCGTTAAGCTATCCTGATTACTTAATATTGAATTTATTGTTTCTTCCTGTAAAGGAAGAAAAGAATCATAACCCCAGTATTGCTGCAAGGCTTCATACAGTTGTTCTCTGTCGATTTCTGTCTCTCTTGTTATCATCTTTACCTTGATATTCCCTTTGGTTAAATCTTTTCTTTTAAACTACAAAATTAAGAAACACAACATCTAATTTTCATCAGGATACATCTTACTCAAAAAATCTAATCTAGCAAAACATTTTTTCAATAAAAATAAGGTGGCTTGATTTGGGCTAAAAAGCCATCTTCTATAGGATTGGTTGAGGGTTGTCATTTAAACTACTTACAAAGGATCTTCCCGAAAGGAATTTACAACAGAATTTATCATCTAACTAACTGGATTACTTCTTTTCCCTTTTTATCAATTAGCTGTAATAGGCGAGCAGCTGTACCACTAGGCTTATTAATTCCCATTTCCCATTTCTGTAAAGTTGTCGTTTGAATATTTAGAATATGGGCAAGAACGGCTTGACTGACATGGATTTTACTCCGAATCATTTTTATATCTACAGCCTTATATTGTTTAGGTAGAGGGTACTTTAATTCATCAAATTTCCGCATGGACTCTGAAACATCCATGACTTTTGACAATTCAAGAAGCTCACCTTTAACTATATCACGAACTTCATTTTTATCTCTTTTATTCTTCATAATCAATCTCCTCCAAAATTTTTTCTTTTACTGCCTTGCTTAATAAAACCTCTGTAAATTTCTCATATTGTTGCGCTAAAAGTTTCAAATAGCTAAATTCTTCATTGCTGAGGTTGTCTTTATCTCCTTTGGCAAAAATATATACTGCAATAACTAATTTCTTATGTTCCCAAAAAACAATATTTCTGTATCCTCCACTTTTCCCTTTTCCTTTCTTAGCAACACGAACTTTATAAAGCTTAGCACCTAAATTAGCCTTTTTGTATTTATAAAAATTCTCAAATAATTTCTGAACATATTCTTTTTTACTAACCTTTTCATTCTTTAGTTCCTTTTTCAACTTTTTTGAGAATGATTTATTTAGTAAGTATCTCATTAAACTCTTTTCTTGCTTCAACTAAAGTATATCATTTAATCATACACTTTGCAAATATATCTTAAATTTATTTATTTTAGCAACATCTGTAAATATCTATGCAGCAATGGTTTGAATGAGGTGCTAATTTTTTAGAATTATTTGCTATATGATTTAATTATATAGCACCAAAAAACCACTTATTTCCTTTCTCCATTCCCTTTTTCTTGATAAGCTCATTTCCCAAGTTGTTTGCGGATTTGTTTTTTTGTTATAGCGCGGCGTGAGTTTTTGCTTTGTAAAGATTTTTCTTTGATTTTATCATGCAAATTGATATATGCTTCTTTTTCGATGTAAGATTTAGTACAGTTGACCGAATATGCTAATGCGCTTAGGGTATCAGCAATATCGTAAGTATATATATTAACGATATATTGGTCGCCTTTCTTTTTTGCATTATCAATATTGTCAACTAGCCATGGCTCAAAAAGTGCAGCTTTCTCCAGTATATCCAATTCTTCTTCAGTTAGCAAAAAGAATACCTTAATTTGCTTCATATGTCCCTCCTATTAATATTTGTTAATATGTCTCTCACTATAATAGACGAACGAAACGGCAAAATTCTTTCATTTATTTTAAAAATATTTAGGATATGGGCAAGAACTGCTTGGCTGACATGGATTTTACTTCGAATTATTTTTATATCTACAGCCTTACATTGCTTAGGTAGAGGGTACTTTAATTCATCAAATTTTCGCATGGACTCTGAAATATCCATGACTTTTGACAGCTCAAGAAGCTTACCTTACTTTTTTAAAGGGAGTTGACCCCTTTTATTAAGGGAGTTGACCCCTTTTATTTAAGGGAGTTGACCCCTTTTATTTTATGGTAGAAAGGATATTTTTTTGTTTAGTTTTAGTATGAAAGATTTAAGTAGTTTTGAGGTATTTTCTAAATCTTTGAGGCTTATGAGTTCTACGGGGGTGTGCATGTATCTTAAGGGAATGCTCACTAAACCAGTTGCAACTCCTGCTTTTGTAAGTTGGATAACATTAGCGTCTGTCCCGGTGCCTCTTGATATTGCTTCTACTTGATACGGAATTTTTTCTTTTTTGGCAACATCTATAAGTAAATCGAATACCTTGGGATTTATGTTTGGGCCTCTGGCTATGACAGGACCTTTGCCTATATTTATATCGCCGACCTTTCTCTTGTCCATACCAGGAAAATCTGTAGCAAAGGTAACATCTATAGCGATTCCAACATCTGGAGATATTCCGTAAGCACTTGTTTTTGCCCCTCTAAGTCCAATTTCTTCTTGAACAGTAGCTACGCCATAAACAGACGGTAAAGATTTTTCTTTACAAAGTAACCTTAAAACCTCGCTTATAACAAAGGCACCTGATTTATCATCAAATCCTCTGCCGATAATTTTATCAGAATTCAAATTTTCAAATCCTACAGCAGGAACAGCCGCATCGCCAATATTTACTATAGCCTTGGTTTCTTCAGCGGATTTAGTACCAATATCTATCCAAAGGTTTTCAATTTTGGAAACCTTTTTTCTCTCTTCAGCTTCCAAAAGGTGAATTGGTTTTTTACCTATAACACCCAAAACTTTTCCCTTTTTAGTCTTAATCCAGACACGCTGACCAGGGACAAGATGTAAGTCAATTCCGCCAATAGTTGAAAAATAGAGATAGCCGTTTTTATCTATATATTTAACCATATAGCCAATCTCATCAATATGGCCAGCTAACATAACTTTTATTTTTTCATTTCCATTTAAAACCGCTATGCTATTACCGTGAGCGTCACTTTTAATTTCTCCTGCAAATTTTTTGGTTTGTTCTTTCCACAGCTTAGCAGCTTCTTCTTCAAAACCAGAAGGACTAATAGTTCCGATTAATTCTTTTAAAAAGTTTAACGATTCTTTTTGCATAATTCTCCTTTTTAAAAATAAGAATACATATCCTATTTTTTATTTTTAATGTACTTTAGCATATCTCTAACACGAACATACCATAATTTTCCACGCTTAGTAGCTTTTAGATTGCCACGATTGATGAGATTGCGCAAGTAATTTTGGGAATAGTTATAGGCAACTGCCAATTCTTGCAAAGGAATTTTAGCATCTTTTTCCAAAGATAGTTCTTGATTAGCTTGAAGCCGAGTTGCAGATTTGCTTAAACAATCTATAATAATGTTTTCTATCAGCGAAGAATCATTTTTATTTATGTATTGATTTACTTTTTGAATTGAGACTTTTTTTCCTTTTTCTATTTCTCTGTTGATTTTCTCAAAACATTCATCAGACGTTTCTAGAGCTTTATAATATTTTTCTCTGTCAGATTTAGCAATTCCTTTAATAGAAATGTTTACCAGACCGCATCCAATTAACAAGTAGGAAAGGAGTATCCTTCCCACGCGTCCGTTTCCATCGCGAAACGGGTGAATAGTTTCAAACCATATATGGCTTATGGCAGCTAGCTTTAACCTGTCAAATTCACTATCTTTTAATTTTGCATTGAACCATTTTATAAAGAGTGCGATAGCTTCTCTTACGTAAAATCCATTAATTGGCTTAAAAGTAGCCAAAGCTACCTCTACATTACCTTTTCTAAATTCGCCAATATCTCCGGTATAGAATCCAAAGTCTTTTTCATATCTCATTAAAAGGGTATGAATTTGTTTAAGATCTGCTATTCTTAGGGTAAATTCCTTCTCCTTGAATTGGTTGTAGGCATATTCGTACATGGCTGAGGCTGATTCAAAGTATCCTAATATAGCAGCAGTTTTTTGTTTATTGGTTCGTTTGTTTTTTTCAAGAACATCCAAAAGTTCGCTACGATTAGCAAATACCCCTTCAATTGCAATAGAATTTCTAATTTCATCCTTAAAAAGTGAATACCACTCAGTATTTGATACTTTTATAAAATCAATATTTTTATTTATTAATTTTTGTATAGCTTTTTGTAGGTTAACAATTGTTAGTTTTTTCATGTTTTTTACATATTTTGCGAACCATATTAATCAAATGGTTTCGTTAACTCCTTGATTATCAAAGAGTTACTTATTTTATGATTTCCGAACCTTTAGCTATGGTTCGCAAATAGTATAACATAAGAAATATCATTTTCAAGAAAAATAGCGGCTGATAACGTTATATTAAAGACTTGTTTTATTTGTTCTTTAATAAAACAAGTCCGCCTATTGCAAAAAAGGCTAGTGTTATATAATTGTAAACAAGCCAGAAGTCATCACTCTTAAGAACCATGCCTACAATTGTGTAAACTGCTAAAAATAGCATTAATATTCCAATAGCTTGGTTTTTTTCACATGTACCTCCTTTTTTTAACAAGGTTATTATAACACAGAAAAACAATAAATAGATGTTGAGGTTCGCGAAAACCAAACCTCAACCGTAATTACTTAGCAGATATTTGGACACGAATTCTTTCTGCTACCTTAGCCAGCTGATCATCAGGAGTAGGCTTAGCTTTAGCAAAATTTAAGTCACTGATTGCGTTTATCGGCACTAGATGAATGTGGGTATGGGGAACTTCTAAGCCGGCTACCATTATTCCAATTCTTTTGCAGACTATTTCTTTTTTAATCATAGCTGCTACTTTTTTAGAAAAGATTGTTAGCCTGCCTAATAAGTCATCTTCTAAATCAAATATATAGTCAATCTCTTTTTTGGGGATTACTAAGGTGTGTCCGGGAGTAATTGGTTTTATGTCTAGAAAAGCTAAAAACTCTTCATTCTCTAAGATCTTATGACAAGGAATTTCACCTTTAATGATACGTGTGAATAGACTGCTCATTTAAACACCTCCTGATTTTGTTATCCTTACAAAAACCTTTTTATTTTTTTCTATGCAATATTTAAAGCAGCATATTTTCCAGCAGAATATCCAGTAGAAAAAGCACTCTGTAAGTTAAATCCTCCACAATCTCCATCGACATCAAGCATTTCTCCGGCAAAATATAGCCCTTTTAAAATTCGTGACTCCATTGTTTTTGGATAAACTTCTTTTAATGATACTCCACCTTGGGTAATCATTGCTTTTTCTATTGGTCCATTGCTAATAATATCTAATTGCATATTTTTTAGAAAATCAGTAATAACTATTAATTCAGTTTTGGTAGTATAACTTACCTTTTTATTAGGATTAATATTGTTTATACTAATTATTACTTCTGCTAAACGGCGAGCAACAATATTCCTTAGTAAATTATTAATAGTTTTTTTAGGGTAGAGATTAATTGCCTTTTTTAAATCTTTAACCAATATTTCTTTTGATGTTTTTGGAAAAAAATCAATTTCTAGATGAATTTTCTTTGATTTAGCTAACCAACTATTAATTAGTGAACTAACTGATAATGCTAAGGGGCCAGATAATCCATTATCAGTAAATAAGAAATCTCCCTTTTTTGTTTTTATCTTCTTTTTATTATCTTTATTATTACTTTTAATAGTAAAAACTGCATTTTCTATGCTTAATCCTTTTAATTCATGGATATATTTTTGACTTAGGATAAAGCCAACTAGGCCAGGGGCTAAATTATTTATTTTATGGCCTAATCGTTTAGCAATTTTTAATCCTTCTCCAGTTGAACCAGTTTGAGGATAAGAAAGCCCTCCAGTAGCAAGAATTAAACTAGAACACTTTAATGTTTGATTGTTATCCAGCCTTACTCCAGCAACTGTATTATTTTCTACGATTACTTTATCTAATTGATGGTTTAACAAGAGTTTTATTTTATTTTGTTTAATTATTTTTTTAAAAACCTCTAAGATGCTTTCAGCATGGCCGGTTGAGGGGAAAACACAATTATTTTCTTCTATCTTAGAGTTTACTCCATTTTTATTAAAAAATTCTATTGTGTCTTTATTGGAAAATTCCTTAAAAGCATCGCGCAAGAACTTTCCACCATGGAAAAAATGTTCTTGATATTGGTCAATGTTGGTTATGTTGGTAAAATTGCACCTTCCTCCTCCAGTTAACATAAGCTTTTTACCAAGAGAGTAGTTTTTTTCAACAAGAATAACTTTGGTATTATCTGAACATGCAGATATTGCTGCGATCATTCCAGCCGGTCCGCCGCCAATGACAATTATATTCTTTTTATCGCTCATAGTTAAGAGGCTATCTCTAAAAGGTCAAAACCTAATTTTCTAAATAGATAATTAAGGGTATGCATTGGTAAGCCTAAAATATTATAGAATGAACCTTGAATGTCATCAAAAATAAACGTTCCTGGACCTTCAATTGAAAATCCTCCAGCTTTATCGTGAGATATAGCTATTTTTACGAATGTATTAATTTCTTTTTCTGAGAGTTTTCGAACATTAATTTTTGATTCTTCAACTGCGCTCATGGTAATTTGTCGTTTAGCATCAGTTACACAAAGTCCAGTATAAACAAAAAGTGTTTTTCCTGAAAAAGACCTTAGGAATTCTTTAGCTTGTTTTTTTGTTTTTGGTTTTCCGATTAAACGGTTTCCAATTAAAACAATTGTATCAGCACTAATGATAAACCCGCTCTTACATTTAGAAGCTATTTTTTTAGTTTTTTCTTCAGCGTTAAGCAAAACATTTGTTTTTGGGCTTTTTGTATCGTCGATCACTTCCTTAGCATTGCTGATAATTATCTTATGCTTTATTCCACACTCTTTAAGTATTTTTGAACGTCTTTTCGAAGCTGAGGCTAGAATTATTTTATAATTCATAATTTATAATTGATAAATGATAATTTATAATTATTCATTTGAGAAATCAAAAACATTTTCGTCAATAATAATATCACTTAGCCTAAGGGGTTTAGTTAAAGCTATTCCTTCTAAGCTTTGACAACGGCTTAAGGCAACATAAAGCTGTCCGGGGCTAAAAGCACCATGACCAATATCAATAATAACCTTTTCAAAGGTTTGTCCTTGGCTTTTATGAATTGTAATAGCCCAAGCTAATTTTAAGGGATATTGCTTGAATGAGCCATCTATTTCTTGTTTTATTTCTTGGCTGTCGTCATCAAAGACATATTTTACCTTTTCCCATGTAAATTTTTCTAAAATGTGTATGTCTTCTTCAACTCGAACCTTAATTGAGTTTTTGCTAACCTCAGCAATTTCAGTAATAGTGCCATTAACCCATCTTTTGTCCTTATCATTATTTAACAATATTACCCTGGCCCCTTGTTTAAGCGATAATGATTCTTCAGTAGGATAGAGACTTGGTTTATAGTTTTTACTCATTGTTGCTGGATATCGGTATTGTCTTGAATCTATTTTATTTAGAAAATTTCGGTTTATTCTTTCAGCGTCTCTATTAGTGGTTGTTAAAGTAGTATATTTGTTTTCAGGATCTTCGGTTATTATTCTCTGATTTAGGGTTTCAATGTCTTCAGGGTTGCATTTATTAAGACGTATCCTACCAAGGAGATCAATAAACTTTTTATCAGATTGTCGATATATTTTGTTAAGTTGAACTCGGTGTAAATCTATTTCGTCAATTACATTTGCGTTAAAGAAATAAGAATGACTATAATATTGTTCAAGTAGTTGTTTCATGCTTTTTTCAACTACTGGTGGAAGCTGAAAAATATCGCCAAACATGATCATCCTTACTCCTCCAAAAGGAGTATTCATCTTTTTTCTATTGATTCTTAATGAATAGTCTATGGCATCAAGCATGTCAGCTCTAACCATTGAAACTTCATCAATTAAAATTATATCAAGATTATTAATGATTTTTTTCTTATCACGATATAGCTTTTTAACTTGCTCTTCATAGATAAAACCTAGCGGGAAACTAAAAAAAGAGTGAATGGTTTGCCCACCAACATTTATTGCTGCAATTCCAGTAGGAGCTAAAGTGATGATATTCTTTTTAGTGACATCTTTAAAATAACGCAATAACGAAGATTTTCCAGAACCAGCCTTTCCGGTAATAAACAGATGTTTATTAGAGTTTTCCATTAATTCTAATGGCTCTTTAAAATCTCCACAAATATCAAATTCTTTATTATCCATTGTATTATTTTTTAGTAAAGTTTTTAGAGATGTTTTGCTTGAACCTAGGTAATTTCTTTAGCAATAAGTGCTTTTTCGATTAAAACTCGCATTTTATTAACCATTTCCCTAGGAAGTCTGAATTGAGATCTTAATGTAGGAGTAGTAATTGTAAATTCAAACATATCAGGGTTTTTGGGAATTTTTGCGATATTTATATTCATAGAATGTTTCGCCATTTAATCCTCCGTGTTTTTGTTTTCAATAAAATCCATGTTATCAATTATCTCTTGTAGCATTGTAGCAGTTTTAGAATCAACAGTAGATAATGCATCTTTACAGAGACTATAAACTAGATTATGTTGTTTAGCATTACTTCCTAGAGACCATACAGCTGCCTTTCCGGTTATAACTTTTATCATCTCATCCTCATCTACCAAAGCTAAAGCTGAAATAATCCTTTCAATTGGTTTACTGTCTCCGGTAGCAATAAAGATTGACCAAAGCATATCTAATTGTGATGAATTAACAATAGGGTCAACTAGAAGCTTAGGCGAAGGAGTTTGGTTAATATTTCTAATCTGTATTTTATTTTCATCTGATTTCCAAGTAAGAGTGATTTCATCAATCATTTCTTTACTTCTTGGACTATCTATTAACCAAAGTGTTTTCAAGAATACGGTTTGTAAATTGTCTGGGCTTGTATCAGAGAGACTTTTATAGATTTCTTCCATTATCGGAGTATTATTCTCTAAAATTGTAGCGAAAAATGTAACCATTGGTAGTTGTGAGCTTGTTTTATTGTAGAGTAAGGAATTTGTATAATATTTTATTGCTGCTGGTAATTTATTTGGTTCAGGATCAAGGTAATAATAGGTCATCCATTTATCAAATTCATCAGGAGAATTAAAAATTGGTGGCTGTTTTGATTCTTCCAATTGGGCTATTGGATTAACCAGCGCAAAAGTATCTATAGTTGTAAAACAAATTAAAGTTATTAGAGCTATTAGACTAAATGTTTTCATTTGAATCTTTTTATAAATTTTGGTTAGTATAACTAGATATACAATTATTCAACATTTTCAATTGCATTATATTTACAGGCTTCAATGCAGAGGTTACAGTTAATGCATTTATCTGGATCAAAAATTAGAATATCTTCTCTTTTTAATGCTTTGGCTGGGCAAACTTCTACACAACCTTGGCAAGTTTTATCATAATTACAATTAACAGCTTTTCCATCTTTCCAACAACATTTTTCATAGTCAATTGAGATCATTTTTTTCCTTTTTTTGATTTAGCTTTTGTTGTTTTTGTTTTCTTTTTTGATTTTAAATATTGGTCAAGTTCATCAGGGGTAGAAATAAGTATATCATAAAAATCTCCAAAGTGTTCACAATCCGGTGGATTATGTTGTCGACATTTTTCTGGCCTTTGATCGTATATTTTACATCTACGATTGCGAGTGAGATACATACACTTACCCTTAACCCAAAGGTACCAGCGTCGGTGATGAATGTAAACTTTTACAGTATCAAAATGAAGCTGCCATCTAAGGTCTTCGATCTCTTTTTTATTTTCAGGACGGCCAATTATCATCGCTAGATTTTCACAGCAAATGGCTCCACATTCCATGCATTCTTTTTTAGATGTTTGTTTACTCATAGTTTTGATTAATCATTTAGTTTGGTTAATATTTTTTTATTTTTAAATAGCTTGTTCTAATTGTTGAAATAATAGTTGATAGTAATCTTTTAGAGAATTTATGGCCTTAAAAAGCATGAAACCAGCAAAATAGCTAACAATTATTATTATTATACTTAAAATTATCTTTTTTTGACGATTAAAGTCAGGGTTGAGCCAGACTAATGGCAAGATCAAAGGACCAGCGCATAAAAAAGCAATTATTAACCAGTAAGGTTTAAAATACCATTTAATTTTCTTTTGAGCAGTTAAAAATTCATTGCAGTGTTTGCATTTAATTGCTAGTTCTTGTATTTCTTCAGCACAATATGGACATTTTTTCATTATTTTCCCCCTTAAAGATTATTATCAATTGGATCTTTTTTAATGCTTTCTTTTGCTACTTCTTCTTTTTCCTCTTTTGCAATTGTTTCTTGTTTCTTTTGTTTTTTTGGTTTAAGTTCAAAATTTGTTGAAAGTAAGGTTCTTGCAGTTATTTTGCTTTGATTAAAAATTGTTAAAGGATTGTCTCTAAAACCTGGAGCCTGAAGCACGATATCATCATTTTGATAAGTAGTATTTAGAATGATCATTATATCGTTTAAGCCTTTTAGAGGCTTAACTTTATCGCTGGAGGTTATTTTAATTTCAAATTCTTCTTTAGAACCAATTTTCCAATGTTGGCGTCTAATAAAAACATCATTTAAATAAACCTCACAAAAAGCTGTGGCTGGCATACTTCTGCCTAGGGATAAAATAATACTAATATCATCAGGCCTTCCGAGTTCAATTTTTCCTTGGATAATGATTTCTTCTTTGTTAAGTGCAGAAGTTGCCTCAGATAGGATTAAGGTTTCAATTTGAGCTAATAAGTATTCTGCTTCTAGGCTTTCTTTTTCTTCTAATAATTCTGCTAATTTTTCTTTCAAAGCTTCTAAAGGGAAATCAGCAGTGTGAATTTCAGTTTGAAGATTGCGTTTTTTTTCAATTAGAGCTCTTGTGTTAGGAGTTAGTTCAACTTTGGTTCTGCTGTTGCCAGTTTCCGGTTTAATCTCTGGCTGGATATGATCAATTAATGATGATAATACTTTTATCTTTCTTTCAGCATTTTTTAAATTTTGTGGATGAGCGGTTTTTTTCTCTAATTGATTAATTTTTAATTTTAGTTCATTATATATCTGTTTAATCTCTCTTGAAGGCTCTTTTTTGGTTTTGGCTAATAGTCCTTGGGAACCAGACAATAAACAAATTATAAAATTGACTATCAGCACTAAAAATAAAGTTTTTGTTTTGTTTACCATGAATTTTCTTTTAGTTTTAATTATATTAATATAGAATTTTTTTATTTAATTTATCCCAATCCTTAAAAATTTCAAGGCACTCTTTTCGTAAATATCTATGATGAATTTCAATTTTACTTTTGCCTAGGGCTTTCATCTTAGCCGATGAAATGGCTAATTCATTGAATCCTCTCTTTTTAGCATCGGCAATGTTTGTGCCATAAACCATTATATTAATTCTTGACCAATGTATTGCGCTAAAGCACATTGGGCAAGGCTCAGTTGTGGTATAAATTGTACAACCCGATAAATTAAATGATTTTAGCACTTTAGATGCTTGACGAATTGCATTTACTTCTGCATGTGCAGAAGAATCATTATCCTTTAATACAGTGTTTCTTGCAACAGCTAAAACTTTATTTTTTTTAACAATACAAGCTCCAAAAGGACCACCGTCTAATTTTTGGAGGTTTTTGCTAGCTTTTTTGATCGCTAGTTGCATGTATTTTGAGTTAAGCTTATTTTTCATTTTTCTTCTTCTCTCCTTCTATGTTCTTTACTGCCCATATACATAGGATATTCTAAAAGTCTACATTCGATTCGAGCATTAAAAAACACTAAGCGTCGACTAGCCTTTAAACCGATTTTTTTAGCCAAAGATAAATTTCCAGTAAAGACATATCCAGTTGATCCTGAACATTTATTTTTAAAAAAGTCTCCTATTCCCTTATAAGTGCTTTCTAATCCTGATTGCTCACCTAATCTATGTCCGTATTCAGGATTAAGAATAATAATTCCTTTTTCTTCAGGTATTGGGGTTTGATCAAAATCACAAACAAAAAAATCAATAAAACTGTTCACCCCGGCAGTTTTAGCGTTTTTCTTAGCTGCTTCAATAGCTTTTTGATCAGAATCACTAGCAATAATTTTAAAAGGCAGTTCTTTTATGCTTTTAGCAGAAATTTCACTACGTAAGGCTTGCCAGGCTTGGGAATCAAAATCTTTAATATGATTTAGACAAAAGTTATTTCTTAATAATCCAGGAGCTTTTTTTAAAGCTATTAGTGCTGCTTCTATTGCTAGGGTGCCGCTGCCGCACATCGGGTTTATAAAGGTTTGTGAGCCATTATAACCAGCAGCCAATAACAATGTTGCGGCTAGAGTTTCTTGCATTGGTGCAGTATGAGGAATTTTGCGATAGCCACGCTTAGAAAGTTTTATACCTGAGGTGTTTAAATATAACCAGCATTTATCATTTTTCCAAAAGAGGTTAATCACGATATTATCCTTAGCTGGTCCAGAATTAGGCCGGCAGTCATGTATTTTAAATAATCTATCAACAATAGCATCTTTTGCTCTTTGATTAACAAAGATTGAATTATTAATTGAAGCTGTGTCTACGTGAGAGACAATAGTTATATATTCTGTAGGTAGAATTATTTCTTCCCAGGGAAATGAAGTTATCTCTTGATAGAGTTTATCGGGATCTAAGCAGGAGAAGTGTTTTAGGAGCCATAGCACACTGATAGCGCTACGTAAAGTGAGATTTAGCCTCATAGCATCATATAGTGAGCCAGTTATCTCTATACTAGTCTCAGAAGATACTTTGAACTTATAACCTAGCTGTTCTAACTCAGGTTTTAAGTAAGGAGCTATTCCCTTAGCGCAAGTAATAACTAAATTTTCTGTTTTGTGTATGTCCATATTGTTTTTATAATTTAAAATTAACTTTTATTATTTTTATTTTTTTAAATTAATCTTTACTTTAGAACAATCATCTTTTATTAAAAGTTTTTCTACGACTAAAGAAAGTATTCCTGAACCTATGTTTGCTAAACATAATCCTACAAATAATCCAATTAGTCCAGCTATTCGAATACCAATTATTGCTAAAGGAATATTAAATGCAAACATTCGAGTTAAATTTAATCCAGTAGCCAATAAAGGTTTATTTATAGCATTAAATACTGAAGCTGTCAAAAATACACAACCGCGTAAACCATAGCTTATTGGGATAATCCACAAGTATAAAGTAATGTATCTTGCTACTTGAATATCTCCTCCAAATAAATTTCCTAAAGGAATTGCTAGTATTAAAAGTACAATAAAAGTCCCTAAACCCCATAATAAAGAGAATGTGTTTGATTTTCGAATAGCTTCTTTTACCCGATTAAAGTTTTTCGCTCCCCAATTTTGACCGACAAAAGGAACCAAGGCTGTAGCTAAAGCCATAATTAACAAAAAGGCGAACATTTCTATTTTTACAGCAACACCAAAAGCAGCAATTGCAATTGGTCCTAAGTTAGCGACTAAACGCATAATTATTGACATAGTTAAAGGCATAAGTAATCGAGATGCTGCTGAAGGAATAGCCAGATAAGAAATTTGTTTTATTGAATTGCTAAATTCCTTAAAAGTTGGCAGAGAAAAATCAATTAACTTTTCTTTAAAGTGTAGAATTAATAATGAAAGTACCATAGCTGTAGCCCGAGCGACTACTGTTGCGATTGCTGCACCTTTTAAGCCTAGTTGTGGGAAACCCCAAAGTCCAAAAATTAATAACGGATCTAAAATAATATTAACAATTGTTGAGATAATCATAACCAGACTAGGGAAGAGCATATCACCGCATGCCCTAAGAGCATTGTTGCCGACCATAGGAATAACAATAAAGCCAATTCCTAAATACCAAATATTCATGTATTGTTTAATTAAGGGTAGGGTCTCATTATTAGCGCCGAGTGAACGAAATAACCAATCTATTGAAAGCAAACCAAAAATAGTAGCAATACCCATAATAAAAAGAGAAATGATAATACTATCAGTAGTAAGGCGTTGCACTTGGTGATGGTCTCCTCTGCCAATGGCTCGTGAGACTACTGACGAAGCAGCAACACCAAAACCTAAGATTATACCTACAAAAAACATAATTACCGGAAAAGTAAAGCCGATTGCTGCTAATTCTTTTATACCAAGACGAGAAATAAAGAAAGCATCAACTAGATTAAATATTACCATTGAAAGCAGACCGAAAACCATGGGTATTGAGAGCGAAATTAGCTTTTTTGTCACTAATCCCTGAGTAAGATGATTTTTTTTAGTCATAGTAGTGAAAACGAATTATTTATTATTTTGACTGTTACAAAGAGAATTTATTTTAATAAATTTAAGATTTCAAATCTAAATTTGTTAATTTTAATTCAATTATCTATAATAAAAATGGTCCTATTTTTATAAACCTCTTAGAAATTCCGGTTTTAACATCACTTCTCCATTAATAGCTAATTCAAGGGTATTAAGTAGTTTAATTTTATCTTTAGGAAAGCTCCCTTCTAAAGAAATATGGTTTGAAGCATGGTTTGAACGAAATATAGTTTTATTTAATTTAAGCCCTTTAATGATTTGATAAAATTCTTTCAATAGTTCTAAAGGATTTAATTCTTTAAAATTGCCTTTTTTAACTTCATCAGCTAACTCTGTATCGGGGATAACCATAAGCGATAAAAATGAAAGATATCTTGGCTGCATTAGGTTTAAGGCCTCTATTGTGGCTTGAACATGGTCTTTAGAGTGTTTTAGGCCGCCTAAACCTAATAACACTATAACTGAAGATTTTATTCCAGCTAGGGAGGCTCTATTAACTGCCTCAATCATTTCTATAGCTTTTGCCCGTTTATGGCAATAATCTAATATATCTTGGCTGCCGCTCTCTAGACCAATATAGATTAAGCTTAATTTATTATCTTTTAATTCTTTTAATTCGTCATCAGTTCTTTGGCTTATATTATGTCCATTAGCATAGCTTGAAATACGGGAAAGTTTTGGGAAAGCTTGAGCTATCTCTTTTAAAATCGGAACAAGTTTATGATTATCTAAAACTAAGGCATCTCCATCGATAAGAAATACTCGTCTGGTATTCTTATCATAATCTGCTTGTTGTTTAATGTCAGCGGTAATCTCAGTACTATCCTTTATTGAAAAAGGTTTATTTTTGTAAATTCCACAAAAAATACAAAAATTTGCTGAACAGCCGAGAGTTAGTTGAAGAAGAAAACTATTAGCTTCTGCCGGAGGTCTTATAACTGGTTCAATAATACTCATAGTCTTATTAAATGGTCTATATTTTTTTAAACTAAATTATTTATAAATATAAAAGGAGATTAGAAGCAGGATACTCCTTGTAAGATTCATGTTTTAGTATAATATTACTCTTAGCAGCTAATCTTTGCAATCTTTTATTCAATAAATCCTATATGGTAGGACTTTAATTTCGTGTTAAGACTCTTTCTGCGATTGTCTGATAAGCTATTAAGTTCAGTTTTAAAAAATTTACTATGATTTTTTATATGAGTATGAAGTAGTTCATGGAGTATAACATAATCAATTAAATCATCAGGAAGCCTTAGCAGCTTAATATTTAGATTTATTCTGTTATCTTTGGTACAACTACCCCAACGGGTTTTTTGATTACGAATAGAAATGCTTTTGTAGTTGAATCCATATTTTTCTGCTATGTCTTTAGTTCTTTGGATAAGCTTTAATTTTTGTTGTCTAAGGGTTAAGCTTGAGACATCTTTTAAGATCTTTTTATGGTTTTCTTTTAAAAAACTAAGTTTATCTAAGTTTTTTCTTATCCAGTTTATTTTTTGATTAACAAATTTCTTAGCTTCTCTTAAAGAAATTCTATTAGGAATTATAACTTTAACTGGGCTAGCTGGTTTTATGCTTATAGTAAGGTTTTTTCTGGAGAATTTAGATTTTTCAAATAATACTGGGCCAATACCGTTAATTTCAATTATCACAGCTAAAGTTCTTTGTATTCAGCGTCAATAATATTTCCTTTGGGTTTATTTTGCTTTGTTTTTGTGTGTTTAGATGTTTTTGAGGCTAGAAAAAAGAAAATAAAAAGCCTAAAAAGGATTTTAATTAGGTAATAAAATAAGAATATTTTAAATAAAAATGATATTAAATGCATAGTTTGATTATACTCTTTAAAGTTAGTAATTCAAGGTTATTGGATAAAAGAACTCTTAAGTTTAATAATTTCTTCTCCGATTTCCTTAAGTCGTGTTTTTATCTCAGTCAAACGCTTATGATAAACTTGAGATGTTTGATCATTATGGAAGTTTTGACGGTTGCTTAAGCTACGAGTTTTAGAATAATCTTCTAATTCAAGCTTTTCTTTCTCTTTTCTAAGTGTTTTTATTGCTTTTGCTGTTTTAAAATTATGCTTTTTTAGATTGATAACTACTTTTTCAGGTATTGGTTTTTTCTTATTTTTTGATTTAGATAATTTAAATTTTGATTTATTTTTTGATGAATTTATTGGTTTATCTAAATCTCCACTTTTTATTTTTTCCCAGTAATAGTCAAAATTACCAGGGAATTTTCTGACTCGGCCAGACTTAACGTCAAAAACTGTATTAGCTATTGAACGAACAAAGTGTATGTCATGACTTATAAATACAAGAGTTCCTTGATAGGCTTTAAGAGCTCTGACTAAAGCCTCTATAGCATCGATATCTAAGTGAGTTGTTGGTTCATCAAGAAGAAGGAGATTCGGAGGGTTAATAAGTAATTTTGCTAAAATAAGCCGACTTTTTTCTCCTCCGGATAATACAGTTACTTTTTTTTCAATATCATCTCCAGTGAATAAAAATAAACTTAGGATTGTTCTTATCCTATCTGTGGCTGTATTGTCTCCAGAAGCTGAGCGATATACTTCTTCGAAGACTGTATTGTTAGAGTCTAGAACTTCCATTCTTCGTTGTGAAAAATAGCCGATACTGACATTATGACCTAAAGTACGTTTTCCACTATCAGTATCGATCGCTCCAGCCAATATTTTAAGCAAAGTAGATTTTCCGGCTCCATTTTCACCGACCAATACAGCTTTTTCTCCCTGGATTATTTCAAAGTAGAAATTTTTATATACTTCTATATCACCATATGATTTAAATATTTTTTCTAAGTTAACAACCTGGTGTCCACTTTTTGTAGTAGTAGGAAAAGTAAAATTTCTAATGCTTTCTCGACGGCGCATTGGAACATTTATTCCTTTCATCTTCTCAATGATTCTTTTTTTTGCTCGGACCTGAGAAGCTTTGTTTGGTTGACCGTGAAAGCGATATATGAATTGTTGCAATTGCTTACGCTTTTTTTCTTGCTCAGTTGATTGTTTTAAGAGATGGGTTGCTTTTTCATCTTGTATTTTTTGATAATTTTTATAATTACCTTTTATTTTAGTTATTACTTGGTTTTCTAAGACTAAAATATGATTAGTTACCTGATCAAGAAAATCTTTATCATGTGAGATCATAATAAAAGTTCCTGAAAAACTGAGCAAATAATCTTTAAACCATATAGCAGCTGATAAATCAAGATGGTTCATAGGCTCATCAAGCAAAAGTATGTCGTAATGACAGGTTAAGAGCCTAGCCAGTAATACTCTCATTTGCCATCCTCCACTAAGCTCGCTTACTGGTTGTTTAAGTGTTTTTTCAGTAAAACCTAAACCAGTAAGAATTTTTTTAGCTTTATGTTCTAGCTCAAAGTAGCCTCTGAATTCTAAATTGTGTAAGATGTCTCCATAGTGTTCTGATCCAGCTTTACCCTGATCTTCCATTTGTTTTTTTTCTTTAACCAAATTTTTTATAGCGGTATCACCCTTTACTGCTTCAGATAAAACCGAAGTTTTAGATTTAAAAGCTGCTTCTTGAGGTAAGTAGCCAATATGAATATTCTTTTTTATTTGTACTGAACCAGAGGTTGATTCTTCTAGTCCAAGAATAATTGAGAAAAGTGTACTTTTGCCAGCACCATTAGGCCCAACTAGACCGGATTTAATTCCTCGGTTGAGAGTAAGATTTATTCCCTCAAAAAGAGTTCGGGCTCCGTAAGATTTGGAAAGGTTATTTAAAGTAATCATAGATTAAATTTAAAATAAACTAAAATGAAATAAAATATATTATATTATAATATAGTAAAGTAGAAAATATTTTAAGATTTCTCAATCATAAGTCTTTTAATAGTCTTAGCTAGCTTTTCAATGTCGCTAGCCACATTGCCAGGAAGTATTTTAAGCACTTCAATTTCATTTTTAAATGCTTTTAAAAGTCCTAAAAAGCGGTTTATAGCTATTTGTCTATGTTTAGTCCTAACTTCCTCAGGGTTAACATCTTTTCGACGTTTCATTATTAAGGCGGTTAAGTCTTTTTTTATTTCTTTTGATTCCTTACCTCCGCCAATAATTTCTTTTTTTACCTTTTCGTAATCACCTTGATCTAAAGATTTTTTTGCTTTACGCAGAATATCTGTGGTCTCAAGAGTTAAAGATGGTTTATCGACTAAAGAGCTATCTTCTGACTCATCGCTTAAGTACAATGACTCTTTTTCTGATTCAAGAAAGGTATAGGAACGAATAAGTTTCATTGCAGTATGTTTGCGTATATGAACTTCTTTTTCAGTATAACGGTCAAATTTTTCATAACCCCAATTACGATAGAGTTTATCTTTATAAACTGTATGTAGGGCGCCAGCTAAAGTGCGCCAGGAGTTTTTAAAATCTAAAGTAGCTTTTCTAACATGGATTCTTACATCTGCTGGATCCATTTCTGATAAATTTTTATTCTGACTAGGCAAATCAATTATTGACGGTGAATTCAATTGCATCTAACTCCTTTTGTTAATTAGGTTGTGAATATAATTTTGTTATTATACCACTAACTTATAGTTTTTCTAGAGTAATGGTTGCATCGAGCCTAGAAAGGTTTTTATCAATCTGGCTTTGATTTCTTTTTCGGTTAACTGGACATCAGGGAATGGTCCAGCATATTTATAATTAGTGTAGAAGCCTTTATCCAAGCATGGTATAGCAGTTTTCCCTGGTTTTAACTCAAAACTTCCTGAATAAGTAAATGGCCAAATGTCAATGATTGGGATTAAATGTAGAAGATTAGACAACAAGTTGTTTAGGTCTGAGGCTACTGGCATTCTCTGTTGTTTAGCAATAGTCCAGCTGTTTTGATTAGCCATGTCACGACGGATATCTTTTTCAATAACCTCAGCTACTGTTTTATCATCAATGATTACTCCAACTTCAGTATTTAGATAAGCAGACCGCGGATCAAGATTAAATGAGCCAATCCAAACTTTTTCGCTATCAACAATATAAACCTTAGAGTGTAGACAAGTAATATAGTCTTTAGTGCGTTTATCTTTGTTGATTGGTGTGATCATTAAGTCGAGGTCTTTGGGTTTTAGTTTTAGTTCAAACATTTGCCAACGAAAAGAATCAAGGTATTTTTTTTTATTCTTATAAGAAAAAGCATAAGCATGTATATGATCAGCAGATGATAAGCTATTGCTGGATACTAATATTTCTAGGTTTGGTTTGGTTTTTGCTAATTTCCTAAAGTACTTAGTATTTCTATTTCCAATAATGACATAAGGGGTTTGTATAACTAGAGATTTTTTGGCTTGCTGAAAAAAATGACCTAATTCATAAGTTGTTTTTGTAACTTTGTCTTTTCCAATTTGGCCAGCTTTACCTGGTTTATCAGCAATAAATTTAATTTTTTTAACTTCATAAGTAATATCAAGGATTCTTTTGTTTAAACAAGTTTTATTTACTTCGCAAGCATTTAATTCAGTAAATAAATCTGAAAGCATAAAACTGCTCTTCGAAGAGTAGTTAGTATATTTATTATTCTTAATTAAGTATTGAACATCAATCATATTTTTACTTGGTACTGATAAGGGGTGAGTCCAGTATTCAATAAACGAATCAGTCATTTTTTTAACAATTTTACTGGTAATCATCACTCCGTAATCTTTAAAATTTCTGGTTCTTCCTCTATCATAATAATCATTCTGATAATTGCGACCACCAGTAATAGCGATTCTATCGTCAACTATAAATATTTTATTATGCATTCTTTGGTTAAAGCCTCTAAAATTCAGAATAGCTTTTTTAATCATAGCCAATTTTGATGGAACAATATCTTTTGAAATTGGATTATATAATTTAATTTCAATATTAGGATCAGCAGTAGTTAAAAAGGTGATTAGCTTAAAGTCTTTAGCGGATATTAAATAATCAAGAATAATTTTAACCTTTACTCCTCTTTTGGCAGCTTGAATTAATTCGTAAATCATAAAACGACTAGTTTCATCACTACCCCATATAAATGTTTGGATAAGGATTGATTTTTGGGCTTGGCGGATAAGATGAGTTCTAGCTAGCAAAGCGTTATCGCCATTATTAAGAATGGTCACATAATGTGATCGATTCTTCTTACTGTTGATTAGGAATTGTTCAATTGGTGAGTCAGGATAAGTTAAGCTATCGTTAGTGTGTAAGTTTTCCGATGTTAAGCAAGACAAATTCTTTTGGCCTAAAGAATTAGCACAAGAAATATTTATGCTGATTAGGCAAAAGATAAAAATCCAAACCAATTTTCTTCTCATTATTTTATTAATTATACACCTAGCAGGGCTCTTAGGGTAGTTCTGGCAGTTTCCATGATACCTTTTGATTTATAACGAAGATTATCATAGTCATTGCTAAAAGCAGTATATTGTTCTTCAAATTTTTCTGCAGTTATATTTTTCTTCCTTTTTGGTTCCTTGATCTCTCGCCATAACAAAGAAAGCATTCTTTCAGTTCTTTCTATTTGGTCGACACATCCCTTGTAATCTCTGAAAGATTTTTCATCAGATAAAGTTCCTAAAGCTGATACTGATATATTATATTTCCATTTTGCTTTGTCATAATTCCAAAATTTAATAAGAAAGTTTAAAGTTTGTTCATAAGCAAAATTTTTATTATTGATTAAAAATTCGTTTAAAACAGATGTTTTAATATTAAGAAATTCAGATCTAGGTCTGTTAAGTGGTAAAGTTCTAATGCCTTGTGATATTTCAGGAAACCAGTTTGCTAGAAGTGGGTATGTTCCATAAGTGTCTACCATGCTTTTTGCACTATACTTATCTCCGGTTCTAAAATCTCCTATGGTAATATCTGAGTCTGCTATTTTAATAAACTTTTCTAGGTTGTTATAGAATTCAACATCTTCATGGATATAATCAATATCACCAGGTATTTGTATAATTCTTTCTATTTTAGGATAATTATCCAGTATATAACCCCAACCAGCTAGCCATGTTTGGCATGTATCAACAGACCAAGTTTGTACGATTTCAAGAGTACTTTGTCTTTTATCCTTTAAAAAAGAAACAGCATCTCCTCTTATAGCTGTGCTTCTGGGTAGCATAACAATTGGCTTGGGGTCAATTTTTCGGCATGTATCAATTGTCCACCAAAAATACCATTCGCATTTACTACTATTCTCATAGCCTAGATATGGAAAAATAATAATAACTTTAGACTTTGAACTTGAACTATTAGATTGTTCTGACATCTCTTATCTTTTGTTCCAGGTGTGGTTTGCCGCTTGAATCCAATGGTTAGCAAGCGTAGCGCGTCGAACCACTATACTTTTCCACGTCTTTCTTCTAGCTTTAGACGAACCTGATGAGCCTGTTCTTCGGAAACATTAATGGTTCTAATAATAAAAATAGCTATTATCGAAGTCACAATCGGAATCGTAACATCAAATATTCTCATCCACAATAAGGTTTCAGGAGCTTGACTTAAGCCCAATTCTTGCTTAAAGCCAGTACCAGTAAGAAGTATTCCTCCAATAAGGGAAGCAAGAGCTAACCCTAATTTAACCATCCACCAGTAAACAGCACTGAACATGCCTTCGCGACGTTGGCCGGTTATGAGTTCATCCTCATCACAGACATCAGCCACCATGGAGAGGCATATCGTAAATAGCGATCCTAAACCGAATGTAATAAGCGGCGCGCAGATCAACAATAAATAGGGGTTAGTTTGATTATAGCCAATCCATTTCAATGCAAAACCAATAATTGAAAGTGGAATCGTAATAAAGAATGTGTTTTTCTTCCCAAATTTTTTAGAAAGTCGTGGAATTATTGCAACAACACCTATAGTACAAATAGCACTAAAGGTTCCATACCAACCCAGTAGTGTTCCTCCGTTTGAATAAGCCATATCTAGAGAGGGTTGTGTTGCAAAAACATAAAAGAAAATTACATAAGCAATAAAGGTGGCACTTAACATAAAGCCGTTAAAGATTAAAAATGTAACAGCACAGAGCTTAACAAAATGTTTATTTTTGAAAGTAGTAGCAATACCCTTAAACATGTTTTTCATAACCGCCCAGTAGTTTGCTTTTTTAATAGGCTTGGGTAATTTATCGAAACGCTCTTTGTTAAAAATGCTCGGTAAAATACCGCCTAATATAATAACTGCTCCGATAATTAGTGCAAGAGTCCGTCCTCCCAAAACAATATCATGTCCTCCGGTTTCAGGATCTGGAAACCACTTTTTGTTATGCATCATAGCCCAGCACCAGGGAGCAAGCAGCCAGGGAATTTGACCGAATATTCTGCTAGTGCTTTGTAGGCGGGTTCGTTCATGATAATCCGGGCTAAGCTCATAGCCAAGGGCGATCCAGGGAATAGAATAGCAAGTGAATCCTGCAAAAAAGAGGATCTGAAATATTAAAAAATACCAAAAATAGTACATTTCGGTATGTCCCCTATGAAGCTGGAACATAAGAGCATAACAGATGCCTGCGGCAATGGCTCCCCAGAATATAAAAGGCTTTCGACGTCCGTATCTAGTGCGGGCATTATCTGAGCTGTAACCAATAATCGGATCTAGGATAGCATCAAAAATCCGGGGAATACATCCAGCAATTCCTACTAAGATTGGATTAACTCCCAACCCAAGGTTTAAAACAATAACCATTCCTCCAATAAAAGCTGCTTGGCTATCATTAGCCAATGCTCCCATACCATAAATGAACTTTTGGAATTTAGATATACGATCTTCTGGGGCTGTTTTGTAGTGACCTGGTTTTTGTTGTATTTCCGGCATTAACTACCTCCGTAATTTTAGAATTTAAAAGTGATTCAAAATCAGAAAATTAACACAAATTGTAATTGTATCATATAACTTAAGTGTGCGCAATGTCATTTATCAATTGGGAATGAAGTGGTGAATTATAACTCACATTGCGACAACACTCAACTCAAAATCCCTATTCTGTTTTTTGTTGGTTTCACTACCTTACAAAATAACAGATTTTGAGAGCTATGGGGCATTTTTTTTTGCCCTCTAACTTTCGCACTTGTGATTACAATCTTTTTCCAAAGAAAGGGAGTTGACCCCTTTTATTGGTTTCCCTTTTATTGGTTTGTGGGTGTGGAGGTTTGCTTTTGATTGTATTTTATTGTCTAGCTTTGCTTTTCTTGGCCTTAACAATAACTAAGCGAGACCCTTTTTTTGAATTTCCAAAATATGCTAGAACTTTTTCAGCTTCATTAAAAGGAAGGCTGATAAAAGAAAACTTGTCTGAGAGATGGATATCTTGTATTTTGTTTCTATCAATATTGCATTTATCGTTAATAATGCTAAGTAGTTTATTAATTGTTAGTCCATCTTCTTTTCCTTGACGTACAAAAAGTCGAGTTTTCCCTTTCAACTCAATTTTTTGACCTTTAATTCTAATTTCACTATACTTTTTTTCATCTAGTTCTTTACCGAAAGAATTTTGTAAAATAGCTGCTAATATGTCTTCTGGATTATTTTCTTTAAGTAATTCCTTAGACATAAGGCGGTAATCTTCTTTAAGGTCAGCCTTTATAATATCCTTAAGACGAGATTTAATTCTAAGCTTTTTTGCTTGAATTACATCTTGAACTCTTGGTAATTGTGCTTTGCGGATATCAGTTTGAGCTTTTCTTTGAATAAATTGTAATTTTCTATATTCTGCAGGTGTAATAAAAGTTATAGCAATGCCTTTTTTGCCAGCTCTTCCAGTACGTCCGATTCTGTGAACATATGATTCTGGATCTTGAGGAAGAGAATAGTTGATAACATGAGTTAAATCTTGTACATCAATTCCTCGTGATGCAACGTCAGTGGCTACCAAAACGTTAATCGTTTGTTTTTTAAATTTACTTAATATCTTGCTTCGCAATGCTTGTGACATATCTCCGTGTAAAGCATCAGAGTCATAGCCACGTTCACTTAGACGATTAGCAACAGTATCAACATCTATTTTGGTTCGGCAAAAAATAAGTCCGTAAAAATTTTCTTCTATATCGATAATCCTGCAAAGAGCTTCAAATTTATCACTAAATGAAATTTCAAAGTAAATTTGATCAGTTTGGCTAACTGTTAGTTGTCCTTTAGACACCGTGAACAGTTTATATTCTTTCATATATTTTTTAGCAATTTGCATTATTTCATTGGGCATTGTAGCTGAAAATAACATAGTACGTTTATCAGAGCCAGTTTCAGCCATAATCGTCTGAACATCTTCAAGAAAGCCCATATTTAGCATTTCATCGGCCTCATCTAAGACAAGATAAGATATGTTTTTTAGTTTCAGGGTTTTACGTTTGATATGATCAATTATTCTTCCTGGAGTACCAACTACAATATCGACTCCTCTTTTTAAGCTTCTAAGTTGTAGTGATATTGATTGGCCACCATATATTGGGACAATGCTTAGTTTTTTATTTCCTTTTAGTGAGTAAATTTCTTCAGCTACTTGGATTGCTAGTTCTCTGGTTGGAGTAAGAACTAAAACTTGGACCACACCAGCATGTTCTTTTATTTGTTCGAGGATTGGAAGACCAAAAGCAGCAGTTTTTCCAGTTCCAGTTTGAGCTTGACCAACGACATCACAACTTTCAGTAAGTATGGTTGGGATTACTTTTTGTTGGATTGATGTAGGCATTTCAAAACCTCGTTTCTCCAATACTTCTAAAGTTGTTGTTAATAAACCTAAATCTTTGAATGATTTCATTGTTTTAATCTCCCTTTTTTAAGTTATTGGGACTGTTGCAAAATACAACAGTCCCTGATTACACAGATTAAATCTCGATTACATTGATTGAAAACATTAGCTTTTTATCGGTGTAATCATTTCTTAAATCGCTGTAATCAGGCGCTGGTGCTATTATGTAACAGCGCCTTATCTAGCTAAAAACACCAATTATCAGCATTTTCCGCTGGCATAGATTATACACCAATATTATGTAAATTGGTAATTATTTTATTTGGGGCTGATCAGAATAGATTTTAGCCAAATCCTTAGTAATATGCAAAAAGTCTCTATTAAGATTCAATCTTAACAAACAGATTAAATTTTATAAACTTTATCATTCTCATGTGCTGGCTTGAGGATTTTGATACCGATTTCACTCCCTCGTCCGGCTATTAAAACATCTTTATAGTTGATTTGCATTGATTTAACGGTTTGGCTGAAATCATCATGAACTCCTTTTATATGAATCTTCTCTCCGATTCTAAGAGTAGAGCTAAGTTTGATGATCCCTACTGATATCTTTCCAAAATAATGGGTTATAACGCCAATTTCTTTTTCAGTTACTTTCTTTAGGGGTTTGCTGATTTTTTTAACGACTTTTTTAGGTGCAGGTTTTTTAACAATTTTCTTTTTAGCCTTAGCAGCTATTTTCTTTTTTGCTTTTTTTTCTGGTTTTTTCTTTACTGTCCTTTTCTTTAAAACCTTTTTCTTAGGCTTAGCTTTAATTTTGTTGTTAACCTTTTTTTTAGGTTTTTCTGTTTTAGGAGTAAATAAGTTTTTAAAGCGTTTAAGTAATTTCATAGCCTACCCTATCTTTCTAGCTCCCGGTAAAGCTACTTGAGTTACTTTAGGAAGCTTACCGTAAAGTTTTTGGTAAATTTGATTATACCTATCTTTACCACCAATAAGTGCAAAGGTTAACGGCATTACCTCTTTTGCCTTAATGGTCATAATTTTTGATATATTTTGGATATCCCATTGTGCGTGAGTGTCTTCTCTTAATCGTGATATGTGATAAAGCTCTCTAGCATTTACTCTTATTAGCACTCTTTTTCTATGAGAATTAGTTAGTATGTAAGGAGCAGCTAAAGGCATTTTTTCATTTATTTGATTGTATACTTGATTAGTTTTCTCAATAAGTTTATTAAATTCATCTTCCATACCGATTTCTTGAATTGACTTAGGAATAGTTACTCCAAGACTAGGGTCATAGGCTTGGGCAGTAATTGTCGACATTCGATGTCTTTTAAGTTGACCAAAACAAGCAGATGAGAGAACAATATTAAAGGTTAAGTTTACATATTCAAATTCTCTTAGCATTGAGTCGTAAAATTGTAGATTAGACCAAGAAGTTTTAAAAATTTCTAATTTTTCTTCTTGGCTAAGATTTTGTATTATATTTTTGCACTTTTCAAAGGAGATGCTTGATGAAGTATGAAGTAGGGATGCAGCGATAATATCATCAGCATCTTGAGTATAATCAACCAATTTTATTTCTTCGTCTCTATCCTCTCCCTCTTTTTCTTGATTAGTACAATCATTGGCTAAGATTTTGTTGCTGAGTTTTTTTAATTCAGGATAAGTTTTACTGTCTCGATCATTGGCTTCGTGAAAAATTACAATTGACGGCGCAATGTTGGAAATTTGTTCATATATTGCTCGGCCTAAATTCTTAATTTCAGATAAAGGGTGTGAAGCAAATCTACGTAAAAGCAATTCTAAATTACGAGCGTTAATAGTTTGACCAACTTGGGCTTCGGTAGCTAAGGCTACAATATATCGCGAATCTTCTTTAGCCCAACCTTCTAAAAGATTATGTTTTTTAGGATCTTTGGCTAATTCAGGATTTTTGTCAAAAACATGTTTTTTTAATTTCTGATAAAGCTTAAAGTACATTTCGTTTTGTTCACCGATCATCTCTACAAATATTTTCTCTAAAGAGCTTCCTTTAATTTCATCAGGCACTACATGATCCTTTTTAAGAGTGATATAGCGTTGAGATTTTTCAGTGTAAGCACAGAGTCTAAATTTTTCCAATTCTTCCATTACATATCTTGAAACTCCTAGAATGTCTAAATTAAATACAGCATGTTCAGCAACCGAGTGATGTCCCATTTTAAAAATAATTGCAGAATTAGACTTACGAGATTTATCTACTTCTTCGCGAGCAGTTTTTCTAATCTCAGTTATTGTTCGAGGATCTCGACTTATTCGGGCATAGGCAGCTGAGATAACCTCAGGAGTTATGTCAGTACGTTTTTCATTTTTTTCTTCTAATTGTCTTAAGACCTCAGTATCAACGTTAAAACCAGCTAGATGAATTTTCATGTTATTCCTTTTTGATTAAATGGTCAGTATTCATTAAGCACTAATTATACCATAATTTCAAATATTTGGTTCAAAATAAGGTCCAGCTAAATTTTCTTTTGAATTATAATCTTGAGCCCATCCGTCTAAGTTTAATTCTTCAATAAAATTTTTAACTTCAAGATATTCTTGATAATTTATTGATCTATTTATTTTAGAATGAAGCTGAGCCTTAAAATAGGGCTGGTATTGAAACATTACACTAGCCAAAGCTTGGGGTATATTTTTTTTTATCCAAGAAAGTAGTTTTTTTGACTCATTGATATGACCAGGAAGAACCAAATGTCTAATAATTACCCCTTTTTCTAACAATTTGTTGTTAATTAAGGGTTTGACCTGCCTGTTCATTTCCTTAAGGCTTCTAGAGGCAAATACAGGGTATCCTGGGGCCTTAGAATATTCTTTTGCTAGTGAAGAATCAATATACTTTAGGTCAGTTAAGTATACATCGACTATCCCTTCTAGACATTTTATAATCTCTTCTTTTTCATAGCCAGAAGTATTATAGACTATTGGGATGTTAAGACCGTTCTTAAAGGCTATGGCTAGCGTATCTAGAATTTGTGGCAGGAAATGTGTGGGAGTTACTAAATTTATATTATGAGCTCCATCTTTTTGAAGCTTGAGCATAATTTTAGACAAATCTATTTTTGAAATTTTTTTACCGATCGCATCATGGGAAAATTTATAATTTTGGCAATAAATACACTTTAAATTACATCCAGAAAAGAAAATAGTGCCACTTCCTTTTTCTCCACTTATTACAGGTTCTTCTCCGTGATGTAGAAAAGAGCTATAAACAATGATATTACTATTGGTTCCGCAATAACCTTTTTCTCCTTTTAAGCGGTTTACTTTGCAATCTCGAGGGCAGATATCGCAGTTATTTAAGCGTTTTTTAATTAAAGCAGCAGCTTTTTCGATTAAAGTGATTTTTTTTGTTAATATTGTAGTCATAAAAAAAAATAGTTTTTTTGTTGTCTTTTGTTAATATATTATACTATAATATAGATAAGGTTAATATCAAAATTTGGGAGGTAAAGTGATGATTAAGAAAAAAAGAATTTTGTTAATTGACGATGAAAAAGATTATTGTTATTTCATGTCTCGTAATCTTGAAGATACTGGTGAATTTTCAGTAATAATGGCTCATGAGGGTAGAGAAGGAATTAAGTTAGCTAAGAGTGAAAAGCCAGATTTAATTCTTCTTGATATTATTTTACCGGGGCTCCCAGGCACAGATGTAGCTAATGTTCTTTTGAATGAGACTAAGACTAAAAGAATTCCAATAATATTTCTTACGGCAATAGTTACTCAAAAAGAATTAGGAGCTACAGCAGTTAAAGAAATAGGTGGCAATAATTTTATTGCTAAAACTGCTCAAACTAAAGATGTGGTTGCAGCCATAAAAACGCTTCTACACATGTAATCTTTTTTCAAGCTTACCGATTTATTTAATTATTTATTTGTATGTATCTGTTGACGATATATTTTTCGTATATTGAAGAATATTTCTTTGTATTCTGGGGTTCTATAATCTGGGAAGGTTGTTGGAATTTCAGAAAAGTAATCTTTTAAATAAGTAAGAGTTACCTCACCATAAATTCCTTTGCCAAGATATACTCGATGGGCAAAGTCCTTAGTAGTAGTTAAAATTAGTTTAGCTTCATTAATGTATCCAGGATCAATATTTATTTGACGTTGCAGATTTAGAGCAAATTTTTTTTCTAATTTTATGCAATAGAGTTTAATATCTACGAACTGTTCTGGTTTTCGTAACTTTTCAAAAGATATAAAACGTCGGCTAAGAGGTGTGCCCATTTCAGGATGATAATAAGTAGTAAAATTAAAGTCAATCCTCCGGCTTTCAAAGTCTATTGGGCCAAATTTTTTTTCTAAATATTTTTTTGTGTTTTGATAAACTTTCTCAGTTGTATAAATAAATCCAGATATGAATTTTACAGGTAAGGGAAGATGAATATCTAACATATTTAAAAAATATTAGTTATGATTCCAAGAAAGGGTTTATATAGGAACGAAGTACTTTTCGATTACGATCAGTTAAATCACTAAAATACATTGCTGCGCGGTAAGGGTGTTTTATGTTCTCTTCAACAATCTCACAACGGACAATAATTCCGGTGCAATTAACCTTCTCTATAGTTTTGGTTTTGTTTTTTTTGATTGGAATCAGAAGGATAACGTTTAATTTTGTCATTAGTTCTAAGGGTCTGCTTACCGGAAAATAAGCGCCACTAGTACTAATATTAGTAGTTTCAGTCAGAACGTCAAAATCACTAATAGATAACTTTATTGGTAAGAGTCTTTCTACGCGGGGAGATTGTCGTTTTTCTTTCATTAATTTTGCGTAGGCTCTTTTTTTGCCATGCTAGTTTTAAAGCAAGCCTTATTACAGTAATAGCCATTATTTCTGTAATACCAATCAACTCTTTTTAAGGACTTGTTACAATTGAGACAATTTTTTCTTTTTTCTTCTGCTTTTGACATTTTTTTATGAGTTAAATATTCGGTTTAAAAATTGGAACAACTTTTCTTTAGAATTTTTAGGTGTTTCTATAAATTCTAATCCGGTAGAATATCTTTCTGATAATCTTTCTTTATTACACCAAGTTACTTTTGCCTTTAGATTTAATATGTTATCAATAAGGTTTATATTGACCTTTAAAGTGTCATCTTTAGGTAAAAAATTATTACTTATTATTTTCATCCCACCAAGGCTTAAATCCTTGCTTACAGTATAAAAATAGCTTCTGGCTGGGAGGGTTTTACATTCAACCGGAAAAGAAACACCAACTCTAGGGAATTTTCTTTTATCGTCCATATTTTTATACCTTTTAAGAGTATTCGTTGTCTGTTTTGAAACCGTTTACATTTTTCTTCAAACTAAATATACCATATATTTATAGCTTTGTCAATATGAGGCAAAAATTTTAAGGGTTTTCTTTATCTCTTGAGGAGAAATCTTAGTAATTATCTCTACTTTTCCGATTTTTTGCAAAATTACCATTCTGATTTCTCCGGAAATGAACTTTTTGTCATAAGTCAATGATTTATAAATAGTTAGAACATTAAACTTGATTTTTGTTGGCAAAGAGAATAATTTGAGTATTTCCTCTATTTGGTTGACCTCTTGTTGAGAGCATTTACCTAAGATTTTTGATAATTGGGCTGCGTAGACCATACCTAAAGAAACTGCTTCTCCGTGTGATAATTTTTTATATTCTAAGGAGCTTTCTAGAGCATGAGCTAAGGTGTGTCCAAAATTAAGAATTGTCCTCAATCCTTTTGTCTCGTGTTCATCCTCAGATACTATTTTTGCTTTTATTTTTACACAAGTTAAAATTAATTTCAAGATACAGTCTTGATTGAGTTTTAGAATCTTTTTATAATTTGTCTTTAGAAAAGTAAAAAAATCCTTATCTTTTATTGCTCCGTATTTTATAGCTTCAGCTAAACCTTGGCTTATTTCTTTTGCTGGTAAAGTTTTTAAAAATGCTGTATCAATGAATACGGCTTTAGGCTGATAAAATGCACCGAGTATGTTTTTAGCTTCTTTTAAATCAATTGCAGTTTTACCGCCAATACTAGAGTCGATTTGCCCTAGGAGTGTAGTCGGAATTTGAATGTAGGGTATACCACGTTTATAAATTGAAGCTATGAAACCGCCTAAATCACCAATAGTTCCTCCACCAAGACAGACAATAAATATTTTTCTGCTTAAAACATCAGCGCTTATTAATTTCTGGATTACTCTATCAAGCCACAGTCTAGACTTAGCTCTTTCACCATCAACAACTGTAATTATTTTGTAGTTTTTATTGCCAAAGGCTTTTTCAATTTTATCTCGATGTAGTGAAAGTATTTTAGGCGAAGTGATAACTAGGCCAAAATTACCAAGCTTAAGGTTTCTTATTTTGTTAGGAAGGCCTTTTAGTAAATTGCGACCAACGTATACCTTATAGGGATTATTTTTTAGATGAACAGGTATTATTTTCATTTTTTATATATTTATGCCTAATAAATTAACTAATATTAAAGTTATAATTGGTAATATAAAATATTTAAAAAAACCGCTTATAATAAGTAGAGCAATAATAAAAAAACCATAAGGCTCTAGTTTAAGATAGATATTAGTAGCTTTTTTAGATAAGAAAGAAGTTAATACTCTAGAGCCATCTAAGGGTGGTATAGGAATAAGATTAAAAATTGCTAAAAGCAAGTTTATCATTATGCCTAAGATTATTGCTTCGGTAAATAATGGAAATCCCAATCTAATTAGCAAAGATAAGAATATGGCGATTAAGATGTTTATTAATGGCCCAGATAAGCCGACTAAGGCAATATCTTTTTTTGGGTTTTTAAAGTGATAAGGATTTATTGGTACTGGTTTAGCATAACCTATGGTAAAAGGTTGGCCGATCAATCGAGTTGATAATACTAATAAAATTATTGGAAGGATAATTGTTCCAAAAAGATCAATATGGACAAGAGGATTTAAACTAAGCCGACCAGATTGTTTAGGGGTGGGATCACCTAATTTAGAAGCCATCCATCCGTGAGCATACTCATGGAAAGTTATTGACACAAAGAGAATTAAAATAAGAATTGGCATTATTATTTATTTTGAATCGAATCAGGCTTTACTTCTTATTTAGCAGACTTCTTTTTGTCATCTTTAGGTTTTTGAGTCTGTGCTGAAGTCTCTTTTTTTTCTTCGGTAGCACCTTCTTCGGATTCTTTAGCCTTCTCTTTCTTTAGTGCTTTTAATTTTACAATTTTTATTTTTGGTAATCCTAATACTGGATCTTTTTCAGACCAATCCCCTTTATCTTTTAGCCATTTTAATCTCTCGCTACGTTTCATTACCGAACGAGAACCGCTTAAATTTTTTGCTCGCTTCAACGATGGATGTAAACCCATTAAAACCTCCTCAATGAGATCAGCATTTTTTCTTTTAAAAAATGCTAGACCGAATTGATACTGAAGGAACGAAAGTTCCTGAAGTATCTACAAACTATTTTTAAAAATACAATCTTTGTATTTCTTTTTTAGATTTATAAAATTAGTTTTGGCTTCTCCTTTATTTTCAAAGCCACCAACATATATTACTACGTAGTCTCCTTTTTTCATTACAGTTACTGGATAACCGTTACTTTCTAAGCTTTTCACTTCTTTAAGTGCTGAATTTTCTCCTTTAAAGCTAGCTACTTGTACGTGATAGCGATCTTTTTCTTCAACTGTTTCTTTTAGTTTTTGGATAATATTAGTATTCTTCTCTATTTTTTTATCTATGGTTGTTGCTGCTTCTTCTATTTGAGTCGAGTTTACTGTCTTTTTGGTTGTTTTTTCTCCACCTAAAATAACCTTTTTACCTTTTTCTACCCCCATGGAAAAAGACAAGGTAAAGAGGAGAATCACTATTACTCCTAATAAAATAAGGGTATCGAGGGGTAAAATAATTCTTGGACGACCATTACCCTTTTCATTATTCTTATTATGACTAAAAAGATAAAGCTGTCGACTATTCATAAAACTATTATAAAGGAATTTTCGAAAAAATCAAGCTTACAGAAATCCATTTTCTCTCTTTATTTAAGAGAGTTTTCTTGACAAAGTTTATTTTTTAGGTGGCGATTTTAGATATTCTCTGATAGTTTTTCTTTTTAGAATTTTTAAGAAAACGTCGACAATTTTAGGGTCAAATTGTTTGCCTTTTTGTTTTTTAATTTCTTGTTCAATCTCTTCTAAAGGTTTTCTTTTGCGATAGGGTCGACCAAAAAACATAGCATCAAAAGAGTCTAGAATTGAGAGAATTCGTGAGCCCAAGGGTATTTTATCTTTTTTAAGCTTTGAGGGATAGCCTTGGCCATCATATCTTTCATGATGATGTAAAATTATCGGAATAGCTGGCTTTAGGATTTCTAAATTCTTAAGTAACTCTACCCCTTTTCGAGGATGCTTAGCCATTACTTTGAACTCTTCATTAGTAAGCGGTTTTTGTTTTTCAAGAAGGTTAGAAGGAACTTGCATTTTACCGGCATCATGTAGCAGTGATGCATTTACTAAAGCTTTAGTTTCAATTTCAGATAAATGCATTGATTTTCCCATGGCCCTGATTAGACGTAACATTGGTTTTGTATGTAAAGAAGACGTTGGTACGTATTGGTTTAAAAATTTAGTTAGTGAATTTATATAGTTTAACATTAATTTTTGTTGTTCTCGATGTAGATTGATAACCTTTAGGCTAACACTTACTTCTTCACAAAGGGCTGAGAACCATCCCTTCTCAGCTTCATTGTATGGTTTGAGGCCTGAATCTCTCTTTATATAAATTGCACCTAGAGTTTCATTAAAAATAAAAGGATAAATGAGTCTGCGACCAAAAGATATTTCTTTTTCCTGTTTAAGTATTTCTTTTTCAATACGAGTAAGAATTGATTTGCCGCCTTTCTTTATAAATTGTTTTTTATTTTCTAACCGAACTTTAAGAAAAGTTTGTGGTGCTCCGTTATTGCAAATTATAACTATTTTATTAGCTTTAAGAAGATTTCGAAATAATCGGGAAACCCCAATAGCAAAACTAACTAAGCTGCTAGATGTAGTAGTAAGACGATAAATGGTATGAAGCGAAGAAAATACAGTTTTGTAAGTCATTATAGAATATAGCGATTAAAGGTTTTGTTTTAATTTTTTATACAATTCTTTTAAACTTTGTGAAATTACCTTAGTGTTAGAAATAATTGGCATAAAATTGACATCTCCCCTCCAACGCGGAACAATATGAGCATGAAGGTGATTGGCAATTCCAGCTCCAGCAATCGTTCCTATATTTATGCCAATGTTAAAGCCTTTAGGGTTAAGAACTTTTTTTAATTTAGATTTTATTTTAATAAGTGTTTTATTCATGTCTAGTAGCTCTGCATCGTTTAGGCTTTCCATTGATTTAAGATGTCTGTTAGGAACAATCATTACATGACCATTATTATAAGGGTAAGTATTTAAAATTGCAAAGCAATATGTAGAACGCAAAAGAATAAAATTTTGTTTATCTTTTTTTTCTTTAAATACTTGGCAGAAAATACAACTTTTTTGTTTTTTCTGACTGATATACTTCATTCTCCAAGGGGCCCACAATTTATCCAATTTTTACAATACTCCTTTTAATCTCTTTACCATTTATTTCTAGAATACCATAAGATTGATAAGGAGCAAATATTGTATCTGTTGGTGAGCCGGGATTAAAGTATATCTTACCATTAATTTCTTCATTAAGGGGCATATGAGAATGACCAAAAACAAAGATGTCAATATCTTTAGCTTCAGAAGCAAATTCTCTATTTATATGTTCGAGTATTTTTTTGGGATGTCCGGCACCATGGGTAATTGCAAGAGTGATTTCTTCAAATTTAAGAATCTGTTTTGCCGGTAAATTATTTTTTATAGTATCTTCATCCATATTGCCACAAACGCCGTAAATCTTAGCCCACTGGCTTAAAACCTCATAGACTGGATAAATGATATAGTCACCACAGTGAAGACAGCAATCACAGGCTTTGGCTTCTTTTTCAATTATCTCTGGTAGCTTGGATGCTGTTACTGGTATATGAGTGTCAGAAAGTACTAGTATTTTCATTATTTTTTATTTAGTTTCTATAGCTGAGGATACAATTGGTTTATTGTACACAGTTAAGAGACGGTTAATTTCATTTATATCCCAGATAGTGAGTTTGTTATTTTTAGCAATTAATCTTGCTGTTGGTGGTAGATTATCTAAAGATACAAATATCTTCTTAACTTTTTTTCCTTTTATATTACTACCTTTTTCAATAAAATCAAAGATATCATTATCTTCAACATTTTTTTCTTTAATTCCGGCAAAAACAATTTCTTTTCCCTCTCCGATAAGTAAATGAAAATTTCGGGTTGGATATGATATTACTTTAGGGTTTTCTATTGTTGGAAGTTGATATTTATTTTTTCCAAAGCTTAAAGTATCGTTTTTGAATGAAGAAAATAGCTGCATAACCTTTTTCAACTTATCTTTAGCAAATTCTTCTTTAAAGAGTGCAATTTTTTCTTTAAATTCTTGCTCAAGCAAAGTTTGTTTTTGTTGAGGATTAAGAATTGGAGGTGAGAAATATGATTTAAAAACCGAAGTTAGCCAAAAAGAAAACAAAGGGTCTCTTATTTTGTAAATATTTCCTAAACTTTCAACATAATTTAAATCAAGAAGCTTTTGTAGGCGACTAGTTAAATCTTTAGAATTATAGATGCTTAAAGAGGTTAATTCTTTTTTTCGCAAGTAACCTTGGCCTAATGCAAATAATAACTTTAAAATTGAAATTGAATCTTTGAAATAGAATTTAAGTAGATCAATTTTCTTAATAAATTTTTGGAAAAAATAAGTTTCTCTTGAATGAAATGTTTTTTTAATTATTTCTATAATTGATCCTTCTTCATTTTCACTTTGGTAATTCTTTTTTATGGTTTGAGCTATTAAATCGTAATAAATAATATTTGCACCAAAAATGTTTACAAAAAATGACAAAAACAGTGGTGAAGGTGTTAAAGGAAGGAGTGAGTTTTTAAAATAAAAGTAATTAGTCAAAGAGGCATTTTCATCTAAAAAAATTTTTTCAAAATTACCAAAAAGTAAGTTTAATTCTCCAGAAAGTATTTTTACGGCATCATGGGAATTAGGGGTAGTTAACACTACCATACAATTTCTTTGGATTATGATGAATTTTGAGAAATCTTGATAGAAGTTTTTAAATGTATTGGCAAGATTTAAAAATTCTTCAATTATTAAGATGCAGCTACGATTGCTTTCATCAATAAATTTATTTATAGTTTCAAGAACATCTATAAAATTTATATTTTCTTTTTTCAGACAATCCTTAATAAAATTAGTGGTTGAAACAAGGACTGGACTGGCGTAATTAATTAAATTATCTAGGCTTTCGCTTTTGCAAGTGTAATCGCTAAGTAATGAGAAAGCTATGGCTTTAAAAAATTCCTTTTTTCCGACATAAGCTGAACTAGCATAAATATAAGTGAGTTCATCCGATTTATTTTGCTGAAGATAATTACTTAGAAGATAAGAGGTCTCTTCTTTATCGCCTCCAAGAATAGCTATGTTTTGACGGTAGCCAAGAGTAAAAGCTTTTACTCTTTTATCTAATGAGGAAAGTTTAATTGTCCAAGGTTGATTATTCATTTTAATTAAGATATTTTAAAGGGTCTTGGGGAATATTTTTTTTTCTTACTTCAAAGTGAAGGATATAATTTCCATCTCTGCCTGAAGCTACAGTACCAATAATTTCACCCTTGCTAACATTACTTCCTTCTTTAGCTGATGCTTGGTTGAGATTGGCATAAACAGTATAGAAGTTTGAATTATGTTTCAATATTATAGTTTTGCCCCAGCCTTTAAGAGGGTTAGAGAACGTTACCTTTCCTTGTTGAGAAGCTTTGATATCTCTGTTGGTTACGATTGTTTGAATGTTTATTCCTCTATTAAGAGTATTATCAACATTTTCATTAAAGTAATTGATGATATTTCCTTTCAATGGCCAAAGAAAATCTTTGTTAGACGCTGAGCTATAACGAGGTATAAATAGTTTTTGACCTACTTTTAAATTGTAAGGAGAAGATATATTGTTGTCACGCATTATTTTTTCTACACTAAGATTGTATTGGTTTGATATTTTCCAGAGAGAATCACCCTGTTTTATTGAATAATAAATCCCATTACGCTTAGATGGCAAAATATAAGATTTTTTTTTATAAGTTTTAGATGGAGCACAAGCAAGAAGAAATACTATTATGAATAAAAATACTAGTTTAATCATTAGTAAAGATTAACTATGAAAATTTATAAAGAAAACATTATATAACTTATTAAGCATATATATTACTCTAAAATGGAAATAACTCAACATAAAAAAATAAATATCTGCTTGGAGCGGGCGAGCGGAATCGAACCGCCGTCTCGACCTTGGGAAGGTCATATTCTACCATTGAACCACGCCCGCGAATTAGCTCATAGTTGATAGCTCATAGTTGATAGATGACAGATGATAGATCGTAGCTCTTAGTTGACAATTAAGTCTATCTCCATTTATCTCTTATCTCCTATGAGCCATGAGCCATGAACTATTATGCTAAGAGCTATGAACTACGTGAGTAGATCGCACTCCTCGATTAGTTTTAAAGAACAAAAATTACCACACATTGTACAAATATTTTCTGAAGATTTTGATTCTTTTCTATATTCTTTAGCCTTGTCTTTGTCAATTACTAGAGGCATCATTTTATTCCAGTTTCTTTTAGCTCGATAAAGTGATAGTTGACGATCCTTTTCCCATTCGTCTTTAAAACGTAGTACGTCAACTGAATGAGCAGCTATTTTTGAAGCAATAACTCCATTTCTAATGTCATCAATTGTTGGATGGCGTAAATGTTCAGCTGGGGTAACTACACATAAAAAATTTGCTCCATGTAAGGCAGCTATTGCTCCACCAATAGCTGATGTTATATGATCATAGCCAGCAGCTATATCAGTGGGTAGAGGTCCTAAAACATAAAAAGGACTATTTGAACAAATCTTTTTTTCAATTGCCATATTCATAGCAATTTCATCTAAACGAATATGGCCTGGTCCTTCAATCATTACCTGTACGCCTTTTTCTTGGCATCTCTTAGCCAGTTTACCTAAAGTGTGTAATTCTGAGATTTGCAAAGCATCAGTTGAATCGGATAGTGCCCCTGGTCTAAGTGCATCACCTAAACTCAAGGTGATATTATAGGCTTTTGCTAATTGTAAAATTTTATCAAAATTAGTATACATTGGATTTTCTTTTTTATTAATTGACATCCAATAGGCAAGTAAGGCTCCTCCTCTACTAACAACTCCACCTACACGTTTCTTACGTTTTAGCATGGTGATGTTTTTTTTCAATATTCCAGCATGGATAGTAAAAAAGTCTACTCCTTCTTCAGCTTGTTTCTTTAAGACATCCCAGATATCGTCAAAAGTAATATCTTCGATTTCTCCTCGTCTTCTTTTTGCTTCTAGAGCTATTTCATACATTGGAACCGTACCAAGGGGGACTGAAGATTTTATCAGAAGTTGCTTTCTTAAGGCTACTAAATTATCACCAACACTTAAATCCATAATAGCATCAGTACCATATTTTATTGCACATTTGACCTTATCTATTTCGGTTTTGATACTAAGAGCTTGAGTAGATAAACCAACATTCGTGTTAATTTTTATCTTTAGACCTTCACCAATAGCACAAGGATTAGATATTTTTCGTTTTTTATTTAAAGGGATAACGACTTTTCCTTCTCTTAGTTGTTTTTTTAGGAAAGCTAAAGGAACAGTTTCTTTTTTGGCTAAAGTTTTTAGGAAGCTTTGTTTAAACATTTTTTATAGTTGTTAATAGTTGTTTTCAAATTTTTTGCTAAAATAATTCCTCGACAAATTGCAACATTTCTTATGCCAGATTCGAGTAAAGAATCTATATTATACTGATTTATTCCTCCGATAGCAAATATTAGTTTTTTACTTTTTTTAATTAATATTCTTAACTCATTAGAAGCTAAGGGTTCTAAGTTAGGTTTTGTTTTGGTTTTAAATGCTGGTCCAAAGCTAATATAGTCAACCTTAGTTCCTTCTCTATGCTCTTGAGCTTTCAAATTATCTAATTGGCTTGCAGAATGAATAGTTTTACCGATGATTGCGCTTTTGCCAATAATTTTTCTAGCCTTAGCGAAAGAGATATCACTTTCGCCTAAATGAAGTCCAGAAGCCTTTGAAAGGAAAGTAATGTCGGCACGATCATTTACAATAAATAATTTTTTCCTTTTTTGAATAACTTTTGAAAGCTTTGTAGCTATTGATAGGTATTCTTTATCAGTAAGCCCCTTTGCTCTAAGTTGAAAAATATCAACACCAAAATAAGCTAATTTTTTAGCTAAAAGGAAGATATTAATTTTAGCCTTATCAATTACTTCTTTGTCGAGGATTACGTAAAGGAGGCCATTTTTTAAGAATTTCTTTTTCCAATCCATAGACTTCATAGCGTATTTTTTTAATTTTTGAAACATGCTTCGGAATAATTAACTTAAAAAATTCCTCGAGTACCCTTAAAGATTCTTTAACTCTTTGAAGGTTAATGTAGATAAGACTGTTTACGTTTTTACGGTTTATCTCTAAGCTGTCACACTTTTTCCCGAGATCGTTTTTAGAATCTCGACTAAGAATTGCTTGTTTAATAATTTTTTCTTGGGCTATCTTGTCTAAAGCGTGACGTAACTTACGTAAATTTTCTCTTAGAGCATTTTGTTTAATGATAAAACGGAATATATCCTCAACAACCCGTAAACCTTCCTTACAACGGTTAAAATTTGCATCAATAACTCTTAATACGCCTTCTTCAGCCACTTTTTTTTATTTTATTAATTATGCTGGTAGTAGAATGTCCTGAACAGAGCTTTACTCGATAAACTTTTTTAACTAATTCGTTTCCTACTATTTTATCTTGTTTCCAATCACCGCCCTTAACTAAAATATCAGGTTTAATTCTTTTAATTAAGTTATAAGGAGTGGCTTGGTTAAAAAGAATAACATAATCGACTCCAATCATGTTTGCTAAAATGTTTGCTCTAGTCTTTTGATTTACAATTGGACGTTGGGGACCTTTTATCTTTTTTATTGAAGTATCAGAATTTAATCCAACAACTAGTATATCTCCTTTTTGCTTAGCTTCTTTTAAGATTTTTAGGTGTCCTAGGTGAAGAATGTCAAAACAACCATTAGTAAAGACTATTGTTTTACCCTTACGCTTTAGATTGGATATATCGGATTCTAAGTTTTTAAGATTTTTAATTTTACCCATTACTTTTAGTGGGATTTAGAAGAGCTCTGTATCTTAATAAAGTACTTCTAAATTAAATAGATTCTTCAATACTGCTAAAATGATTTTCAACCATTTCGCAGATAACATGACCAGCTAATATATGCATTTCTTGTATGCTTGGCGTGTTATCTAAAGAAATAGTTAAATCGAGATCAACTAGGTTTTTTATCTTTCCCCCATCTTTGCCTAGAAAACCAATGCTTTTCAATCCAATAGCCTTAGCTGTCTCTATAGCCTTTATGATATTTTTTGATTGTCCTGAAGTTGATATTCCAACTATAAGATCCTTGTTTCCAGCTAAAGCTTCGATTTGTCGAGAAAATATTTGATCAAAGCCAAAATCATTACCAATTGCTGTAAGGATTGAGGTGTCAGTGGTAAGAGCTATTGCTGCTAAAGCTTTTCGATTTTTATTGAAGCGTCCAACTAATTCTGCAGCTAGATGTTGAGAATCAGCAGCACTACCACCATTACCAATAAAGATAATTTTGCCTCCAGCCTCTAGGCTTTCAATAAACAAAGAAGCAATTTTAACTATATCCAAGATTTTTTCTTCAAGAATTTGTAGTGCTTCTTTGTGTTTGCTTATGGCTTTTATAATAGTTTCTTCCATAAAATAAATTGTTTTTAGCTAAAAAATATTTTAGCTATATCATAAATTTTCATATCAAGAGTTTTTAACTTCGCAGTTGCTTCTTCTAAAGCAACGTCTACAATTTCATTGCCTTTTAAGCTAGCCATTCTTCCGAATTGGCCATTTTTTACTAAATCATAGGCTTTTGCTCCGAATCTTGTTCCTAAGACTCGATCAAAAGCTGATGGGGTGCCACCTCTTTGAATATGACCTAAAACTGTTACTCTTGTTTCATACCCAGTTTTTTGTTCAACCATTGTACCTAGAGTATGGCCTATTCCGCCTAACCTTACATGACCAAAAGCATCTAGTTTTTTTTCTTGAAGTGCTACATTCTCATTCTTAAAAAAAGCACCTTCAGCTACTACAACAATGCTAAAATTTTTACCTCTATCATGACGTTTTTTTAATGATTGACACACCTCGTCAATGTCAATTGCTAGTTCAGGAATAAGTATATAGTCAGCTCCTCCTGCTATTCCAGAATAGGCAGCAATCCAGCCAGCGTGACGACCCATAACCTCAACAACTATAACACGGTTATGAGATTCAGCAGTGGTGTGTAGTCGATCAAGACATTCAGTTACAATATTCACTGCAGTGTCAAAACCAAAGGTAAAATCAGTTGCTCCTAAGTCATTGTCTATTGTTTTAGGAACTCCAATAGTATTTAGACCATCTTTATGAAGCTTTGTTGCTGCGCCTAGAGTATCTTCTCCTCCAATAGCTACTAAAGCGTCTAAGCCAAGTTCTTTAAAATTTGCTATAGCTTTTTGGGAATCACCTTCTTTTTTATAAGGATTAGTACGAGATGTACCTAAGATAGTGCCTCCTCTGTGAAGAATTCCTGATACTGAATGTATATCTAGGGGAATAGTTTCTTTGTCTATTAAGCCTTTCCATCCATAGCGCAAGCCTAGAATTTGATCATTGTTAAGTATAGCTTTTCTAACCACTGCTCGGATAACTGGGTTTAAACCTGGACAATCACCACCGCCAGTAAGAATACCAATTTTCATTTCTGCTCCTTTATTATTTACGGGTATATGGGTTAATGAATTTATGAGTTTTTACTCATCCACTCTTCTACCAATCTACCCTTTTACCAGTAATTAATCGTAATTTCTAAAAGGCACTTCAGGTTCTTTATCTTCAACCAGTAAATCTTTTTTATTTAAGGCAATTTTTCTGATTTCTAGATTAACTTGGACTTTTTTATCTTCACCCAAGAGATTATTCATTTTTTCTTTTATTTGTTCTTGTATTTCTTTAGTAAAATCGACTAAATTAACTTCAGTAGTCAGTACACCGCGAGCAAGCACCTCTATGCCTTTTCTTTTGAGGAGAACCTTAGGTTTTATTCTTGATACCTCAGTTTTTGATTCTAACATTTTCTTTAACATATCTTCAATAGCGACTAAGGTAATACTTACTTTACCTTCGTTAGAGTCAAAGCTTATAGATTTATTTCTTCTCAAACGTTGGAAGGACGCTTGTATATAACGTAAACAAATGAGTATGAGCAACAAGCCTATTAAAATAACGATTAGTTTTAAAGGAAAGTCAGCTGGAATTTTAGTTAAATAAGCAGTGATTGTGTCTACAGTAATCATTTCTAAAGATAGGCCAATAAGGATTATACCTGTGGTAAGGGATAAAATAATATAGATCAAAACTGTTAAGAAACCCATTATAACCTCCTTTTTATTCGTTCTGATTCTCTAGAAATTTTTCTAGAAATCCAGTATGGTATTTTCCTCTTTTGAAATCAGGATTATTAATTACTTCTTTACAAAATCCAGCAGTTGTTTTTATCGGTTCAATTAAAAATTCTCCCAAAGCTCTGCTCATTTTTATTAAGGCTTCATTACGATTTTGACCTTTAGTTATTACTTTAGCAATAAGGGAGTCATAAAATGGCGGAATAGTGTAACCTGAATATATATGAGTATCGACACGAATATCTTTGCCCCCAGGAATATAACAGAAATCTATTCTTCCTGGAGAAGGCATAAAGTTTTTTTCAGGATCTTCAGCATTAATTCGGCATTCAATTGATGAACCGTTCATTTTAATATCTTCTTGTTTTATTTTTAATTTTTCTCCAGCTGCTAGACTTATTTGTAGTTTGACTAAATCTATATTGGTCACTTCTTCAGTTATTGTATGTTCTACTTGTATTCTTGTATTCATTTCCATGAAATAAAAGTTGCCTTGAGCATCAAGTAAGAATTCTATTGTACCAACATTTTGATAGTTTATGGCTTTTGTTGCTTGAACGCATAATTCACCTAATTTTTTTCTTAAACGGTTGTCTACGGCTGGAGATGGAGTTTCTTCAATAATTTTTTGATGCCTTCTTTGAATACTACAATCTCTTTCTCCGAGATAGATTACGTTACCGTAATTATCAGCGGCTATTTGAACTTCAATATGTCTGGGATTCTCAAGAAATCTTTCCATGTAAATTTCCGAGTCACCAAAAGCAGCTTTAGCTTCAGATTGAGCAGCCATTAAAGCACTAACTAGTCTAACGTCACTATGGCATATTCGCATACCTTTTCCGCCTCCACCAGCTTTAGCTTTCAAAATTAAAGGGTAACCTATCTTTTTAGCTATTTCTAGGGCTTCTTCTTTATCTTTGATTTTTCCTTCACTGCCAGGAATTAAAGGGATTCCCACCTTGCGCATGCTTTTTTTTGCTTGGATTTTGTCTCCCATAAGGCGGATATTCTCAACAGTTGGACCAATGAATTTTATACCGCAAGATTCACAGATTTCTGCAAAGCCTGGATTCTCAGCTAAAAAACCATAACCAGGATGGATAGCATCACAATCAGTGATTTCAGCTGCACTAATTAAGCGGGATATGTTGAGATAACTATCAGTTGAAGAAGATCCTCCAATACAAATAGCTTCATCAGCAAATTCTAAATGTAGAGAATTTTTATCAGCTTCAGAATAAACAGCTACGGTTTTAAGGTCTAGATCCTTACAAGCTCGAATTATTCGAATAGCTATTTCTCCTCGATTAGCAATTAATATTTTTGAAAACATAATAGTATATTGTAGGGGCAATCCCTGCGGTTGCCCGTATGTTTATAACCTTTAAATTGGTTCAACTGTAAAAAGAGCTTGGCCAAATTCAACTGAATTACCATTTTCAACTAAAGCCTGGACAATCTTACCACCAATTTCAGCTTTGATCTCATTCATTAATTTCATAGCCTCAATGATGCAAACTACGTCACCAGGTTTCAGAACTTGACCTATTTCTGCATAAGGTTTTGCTCCGGGTGAAGGTGCTGCGTAAAAAGTTCCAACCATTGGTGATTTTATTTCAATAGTGTTTAATTTTGCTGGTTCGCTTTGTACAGGTTTTGAGACAATTGGTGATGGGGCTTGAGAAACAACCACTGGTTGGCCAGAGGAATTCTTTTTTAGGCGTATGCGTTTTCCCTCTTCTTCAATTTCTATTTCGTTGAGGTTGTTATCGTCCATGAATTTGATAAATTCTTTTAGTTTTTTTATTTCCATAAAAACCTCCTAAATTATTTTCGTGACAAGTACTCTTTATTACGAGTATCAACTTTTAATATGTCTCCGTTATTAATAAAAAGAGGAACGTTGATAACTAAGCCAGTTTCAAGTTTAGCTGTTTTGGTTCCTGCTTTTACAGTATTGCCTCTGTATCCAGGCATAGTATCAATTACTTTCAACTCTAAAGAAATTGGTATTTCTAAATCAATTAATTTGTTTTCAAAATAAAGACCAATTAATTCTAAATCATCTTTTAACCAGCTTACCTTTTCTTTTATTTGAAGTTCATCTAAAACTAAATCCTCATAGGTTTCTAAATCCATAAAGTGATAATGAACTTCTGATGCATATAGATATTGTAGCTTTCTTTTTTCAACATAAGCTATTTGAACATTGTCAGAATCTCGTAAAGTGCATTCACGAATTTGTCCAGTTTTTAAATTTTTAATTTTAACTCTACAAAAAGCTGCACCTCTTCCTAGTTTTGCATGCTCACAATCTATAATGCTATATAGCTCATCATTGTAAATAATCGGCATCGATGGTTTTAATTCACCTATGGAAATTCCCACTAAAGTATCTCTCCTTTATCCTTTTTTACTAAAACCATTTCTTCTAACCGTATTCCAAATTTGTTTGTAAGGTATATGCCTGGCTCTATAGTTATAATCATGCCTTCTTTTAAGATTTGATTGCAGTTTGGCCCAATCATCGGAAGCTCGTGGACACAAAGACCAACTCCATGGCCTAGGCCATGACCAAAATATTTACCCCAGCCTTTTTTGTCAATAATTTCACGAGCTACTTTGTCTATCTCAGAGACCCGGATGCCATCTCGTATTTTCTTTACGCTTTCCTGTTGAGCTTTTCTTATTGTATCGTATACTCTTCGTAAAAGAATAGGCATTTTACCCCAGAAGAATACCCTTGTCAAGTCAGCGCAATATCCATAATATTTTGAGCCTAAGTCGATTAGGAGAATTTCATTACTTATTTTTTTATCTCCAGGCAGATGATGAGGAAAAGCTGTATTTTTACCAGAAGCAACTATATTTGGGAAAGCTATATCTCTGTCACCTTTGAGTCGCAAGAACCTTTCAATTTCAATACTTAAATTTTTTTCGCTAATTGTTGGATCAAAAATTTCTTTAGCAAATTCAAAAGCTTGCTTACTTATTTGATTTGATTTTTTTATATAAGAAATTTCCTGCTTATCTTTAATCATTCTTGTTTCTTCTACTAAATCCTTAGTTTCAACAAAATCGATTGCTATGGCTGATAAGTAATTAGTTATGGTTTTGTATTCTAGGAGAGGTAAATTCTTAGCTTCAAAGCCAAGAATGCTGAAATCTAGTTTTTTGATTTCCTTACAGATAAGGGCGAAAATATTACACTTATTAGTAGATATAAGTAATTTACAATTTTTTATTTCTTTGGCAGCATCTTTGTATAGGAAATTAGTAAAGTAAGTTAATTCTCCATCTTGAGTTAAGAGCAGGTATCCACTATCAGTTTTGAAGTTAGTAAGGTAGGCAATATTATTGGGATCAGTGATTAGAATAGCGTCCAGATTAAGCTTTCTAAGCTTTTTTGAGCAGTTACTAATTCTTGTTTTCACTTTGCTTCCGAAGATCTATCTTTAAGAATGTTTATTGCAGCGCTAAAGGCAAGAAAATAACTTTCCTTACCAAAACCAGCAATGATTCCTATTACGATATCGCTAATCAGAGATTTTTTGCGAAAATCCTCTCGTTTGTATATATTAGAAAGATGTACTTCCAAGGTAGGCTTATTTACGCCTAACAAAGCATCACGTATAGCTACAGAGGTGTGGGTATAAGCAGCAGGATTTATAATCAAAAGATTATAGTCAGTAGTAGTAATTTTTTCTACGATATCTCCTTCAGAATTAGATTGGAAAGTCTCAATTTCTATTGCTTCTTTTGAAGCTTTTAGCTTTAATTCTTCATCTATTTGATCTAGAGTGAAATTCCCATAAATTTCCGGCTCTCTTTTTCCTAAAAGATGTAGGTTCGGACCATGAATAATTAAAATTTTACTTAAGGTTTTCATTTAGTTCTGCCTCCTCTGCTATCATAATCGGTATGTTGTTTCTTATTGGATATTGGGTGTTACAATTAGTACAGATTATTTTTTCATCTCTTAAGATTACATCTTTTTTACACTTGGGGCAAGCAATAATTTTTAAAATTTTCTCATTAAGCATCCTTTTTTCCCTCAACATACACCATCCGTAGGTTAAAGAGGTATTCTTCGATAGCTTTGGCTTCATTTTCATCAAGATTACCTTTTGTTTTTTCTTGGATTACTCCCAGAGTATCGATCAAAAAACGGGCTTGATCATAATTTATGTCTTTCTTTTTTGTTATTGGATTATCGAGCTTACCCATTGCAATCATAGCTTGCATGCCTAAGGAAGAAACGAAAATGGTAAAGGTTGGTTGATGATAAGCTTCATTCTTACCTTGAGCTGTTTCCCTTTCTTTGTCGACTTGGTTTTTCCAATCTTGATCTATTTTTTTTGTTGAATCTTGGTTCACAATTGACCTCCTTATTAATAAGGATAAAGGCTGAAGGAAGAAGGATAAAGTAGATATTTTTCTTTACTTTTACCTTTTACCTTTTTCCTTCATCCTTTCATTGAATAATTATACCAGCATAACCGACTACTGATTCCTTATCTCCAGTAACATCACCACTGGTTTGGTATAATATTACTTGAGATTTTTTTGCGCCCAACTGCTTTAGGCAAGAAATAAATATTGCTAGAGGCGCTTCTCCGCAAAGAGTTATATTTTCTTTGTGAATTCGATTGATTAGTTCTTCTTCGTCTAAGTTAATAATTGCCTCTATAGCCTGTAGATCTTTTCTTCTTGCTACTTGATCGGGCTCATAATGTGTGAAGTCACTTGAGGCAACAAGAAGAATTTCTTCTTTTAAGCCTTTTAAACTGTTTATTGCTTCAAAGATTTGTTTAGCAACTTTTTGATATTCAACAATAGTTCCATTTTGGCAAGCTATTGGTACAAATTTAAAATCATTGAAAAAATAATCAAGAATTGGTAATTCTACTTCAATAGAATGTTCTGTTGCATGAGCTAAAGCATTTTCTTGAATATTGTTGCCTTTGTTTAAAATTGCTTTAGCTAATTCTTTATCAATCTTAATATTTTTGTTAAGAATTTTCCAAGAATCTCCTGGCCAAAGACTAAAACGTGCTCCTTTTCCACTATGGTTTGGTCCTAAAATAAGCAATCTTTTTTTAGGCAAAACTTTATTTACTGTGCTTGCAGCTACACAACCAGAATACGTAAAACTAGCATGAGGAAGAACTATACCTCTAGCTGTTGTTTTCAAAGAACTTTTAAGGTTATAACCCTGAATCATTGCCTTCAAGCTTGAAGACTGATCAGGATAAAATTTTCCATTTACAATTGGATTTCTTTCCATCTTTAATATTTTAAATAGGATAACAATTCTTAATAAAAATGTCAACCCTTGATAATTAGATTAATCATTTTTAAAATATATATATATATTAAATTGAAGACGAGTGTATTGTTGCAATTCATTGGGGAATTTAGGAAAAGGAGCAGATTCCCGAATGCTTTTTAAAGCGATTTTTCTTAAATCACTATTTTTTGTTGATTTGGGAGTAAGATCAACTTTTTTTAAGGTACCATCTTTATCAATAAGGAAGCTTAATAAGAGCTCACCTTTGTTTTCACTTTTGTAATTATGGTAGGCGTTGTTTTTAATTTTTTCACGAATTAGGCGATAATAGTTCATGTAAGCTGAATTTTTTTGCAAAGCTTTATCAGTTGCTGTAGTAATTTTTTTAAAAACAATTTCTTTTATGTTTTTTTCAAAGATTTGTGGTTTTTGTAATGGCGAGAAAATATTGTTTTGTGTTAATTCGTTTATAGTATTATCAAGATAAGGAAGTGGTTTTAAATTTGTTGGAGCTAGTATAGGCTTCTTAATTATTTCTTCTATTTGTTGGGGATATATCTTAATTTCTTTTGTTTTTTTGGCTTGTTTGGTATTAGTTATTTTTTCTCCTTTAGAGAAAGATTTTTTAATCGCTTGAGGTATCTCGGTAATAATAGCAAGATGAAAGAAAAAAGAGAAACTGAAAGCTAAATACCAATAGTTTTTCATCAGTGATATTATATCAAATTAAGAAATTATAAAAAAGATTTATTTAAAGATTTAAGGCATGTTTTAGGGGAAACATGAGTTTACTCTGCCTTTATACATTTATTTAGGGAGTTAAGCTTTAAAGTGTTTAGATATTGGGCTAAAGCATAATATGCTTTTTTAGGAAGCCTTTTGTTTAAACCATCAATCATTTCTTCAGATAAACCAACTAATCCAAACCATTCCTCATTCATATTAAGATTGTCTTTAGCCCTGATATCGTAGAAGTAAGCTCCGTGAGACCAATTTGCCTCTGTATTGTGGATAGTCCATCCTTCTTCATAGCTTTCATTATATTTCCACCATTCATCAACCCATTCAAAAGTCACTCCGCCTAAAACATTACCGTCTTTTTTTCCACCAAAGGCAGTATTGTCATACAGGTCTTTCCATTGTGCTAATATGAATTCACTTTGAATTTCTTGGTCTTCAAGTTTTTTATAAGCATTGTAAGAGTCACATCCAAATTCTGACAATAGAATTGGTTTGTTAAACGACTTTCTGATATTGCTAAAGAGATTACCAAATCTTTTTCCACGATAGATTATTATTGATAGAGCGTCAATATTGCTACAGATGCCTGATGCAACTGTAAGAAAATTATCTTCTCCATTTCCTAAAGTTACCGGATGGATAGGGTCAATCTCTTTAATGCTTTTTGCTAAATCATTAACAAAATTGTAGTAGATTTCAGCTTTTCTTATTTGTTTTTGTTGTGGATCATCAATTTTTTCTATTTCTGATGAAGTCCAAAAACCAATTTTACCTGAAAATGTGTAATTGTTCTCATTGCCAAGAATCCACATTAGAAGTCCAGGTTCATTTTTAAGAGTTTTAACAACATTTAGGATTCGGTTTTTTGTTCCATCTTTAAAAGCTTGATCGGAGTAATTTGCTCGAGGATAATCCCATAAACCTAGCCAATCACTCATAAGGGTGTAAATACCATAATTCTTATACATATCGCTTATAAATTCTTTTACTTTTTCTAAATCTTTTCCGGGGGAATATATTCTTATGCAATTTATCCCAGCCTCTTTCATTAATTTACCATCAACTAGCCAAGGCTTGTTAGGATCTGAGAAAAAATCATAGTCATGACCTTTGCCTATAGGAGTAGGATTATAACCGATACCTTTTATTAGCAAAGCTTCTCCATCTACGTAGAGTATGTATCCGCCATCTTGATTAGATTTTATTTCAATCTTAGTTGCAGAAAATGCAGTGGTTGTTGTCAGATACAGAATAAAACCTAAAATGCAGAAAATTCCTATAATTTTTTTCATAATTATCACAAATTAACTTTTAAGGTTTGATTAAAGCCTTATTTTTCGTACTTGATCTCATCTAAATAGAATACAATACCTTCAGGATTATTCACATCGATACTTGTAACCCAACAAAAACCGCCGATTATGTAAGAGAGATCTTTACCTCTCAAATCAATTTCATATTGTTTCCACTCTTTAGTTAGTGTGACTAGGCTAAGACTCGCGCTATCAGAATCATAATATTCACCAGACAGAAGTCCACCTATTTTAAATTCAGTTATCACCTCTCCTCCTTTATCTCCTCTAGCCCAAAAGGTGAGTTTGCTTGCTCCTTGTAAATCAAAGCCAGCATTAGCTATAGTTCCCCAGTTCATTGCTGGGTTTTGCCAGTAAATTCCAGCCCAACGAGTTCCTGAATTATTTTTATAGCCTACTCTAATACAGGTATTACCACTAAAAGGATAGTTTTTCCAATTGATATCCCAATTTATATCTTTTGCGGCTAAGGCATTTGGCATCCACCCACTAGCAATATAATGGTTATCTAAAGAACTGCTATCTGCATAAACATAAAATGGAAGATTGATCCCTTTACTTTCTTTTTGTAGTCCTTTTTCTTGAGTATAACGAATATCATCAATGTAAATGGTTTGTTCTTCTTCAGCTTGAGCAGTACCAAAAATTATTGCTAAGCCGCCATTAATATAGGATAAATCTTTTTCAACTAAATTAATTGAGTATTCTTGCCATTTATTAGTTAATCTTATTGGACCAGATTTAACTTCAGAGCTATCCGGGAAGGCTACTGGTTTTCCGGTAAAAAGGTTAGTAGTTATACCACCAACGTTGATTTCTGTTATAACTTCACCGCCAACAGCACCTTTAGCTTTAAAAACTAATTTGTTGTAATTACTTAAGTCGTAACCACTTTCTCTGTTACCCCAATTATTTTGTGCAGATTGCCAGTAAATACCAGCCCATTTATTACCTTGATTAGCTTTAGCTGTATAAGTTATCTTTATTGAAGTTGCTCCAGTAGCCATTTCATTGGTTGCCTGGTCGTTAAATTTTATGTCATTATGATCTCCCATAAATCCACTAGGAATAAAATGGTTAAGTGGAGAATTCTTATCATTGTAGACATAAAAATCTTTTTTCTGTTCCTGGCAGAATCCAGTTAATGTCATTGAACAAAACAATGCTCCAAAAATTATACCAAAAAGTACTTTACGCATTCGACCTCCTTGTTTTTTTGCTTTCCTTATGCAATTGGTTATTAGTTTTAATTCCAAAGTTCTTTATAAGTAAAGTATGCTGGCTTAAGTTTTCTTAAATAAGGAGAATTCATGCCATCTCCTTGGCCGCATACGCCAAACCATTCTTCATGATAATATCCGTCTAAGAACGGACCAGATGCAACTCCTTTTTTGTCATGATAAGTAGGCTCATAAGCTTTCCACCATTCATCTATCCATTCAAAAACAAAACTTCCTAAAGCATTACCAGCACCAAAGCCTGAAGCATTACAAAGAATGTCTGTCCAACAATCTTTATGGTATTGAGCTTGGTAGTCCTCAGATTCTTCCTTAGAATATCCTTTAGCATAGGAAGAAGTACCATACTCAGCAATCATTGCTGGTTTATCAGTTACTCGCTTGACTTCATCCCAAAAATCTAGGAATCCATATTTTCCGCGATAACAATTAGCTCCAAAAATATCTATATCTGGACAATTCTTAGCAAATATATCCAGATGCAGTACATCTCCGGAAACAATAGCAACTGGTCTTTTTTGGGGATCTAGAGATTTAATTAACTGAGCTGCTTTATTGGCAAACTTAAAGAAACTTTCAGGTTTCTCATCAGCATTACATCCTAATCCATAAACATTTTCATTACCCAGTAGCCAAATCAGAACATATGGTTCATCTTTAAACTCTTGAACCATTTTCTTTACGCTTTCAAGCATATTCTTTTGATGCTCCGGGTTATCGTAATCAGTTCCTTCTTTCCAGTCTGCATTACTTCCTAAAGCATATTTTCCAAGGAAATCACCTATTAGTATATATATACCATACTTTTGGTGCATTTGTCCAAGCATTTTTTTATTTAATTTAAAGGGTTGATGATAAAGTCGTAGGCTATTTACACCCATTTCTTTCATTAATTGAAAGTCGCCAACAGCGATTTCCCCTTTATTTTGTTGATTATCTTGGTTTTTATCAACCCAACTTTCATAGGGCGAATCTATGATTGAGTTGTTGTTTAAGTCTTGAGTGGTCCAGTTTTGCATACTTCCATCATCTGGGGATTCCCCTACTCGGGTTGGACCGTAAGTCATTCCTTTGAGCATAAAAGGTTTTCCATCGACAAATAATTGCCAATCTCCACTATCATATTTAACTAACTTTACTTTTTTACCATTAGTTTCAAAAGTTTTTTTTAGGAGTTTTCTTTTTTTACTATATTTATTAAAAGAAAATTTCTTTTCCCAAAAAGTTAAAGATCTTAATTTTCCTGGATCTACCAAGAATATATCATTGCGAATATCATTATCATAACCATTGATTATTTTAATTTCTCCACCCTCAAGAACGATATCTAACTTAGGGTTATGGTACAAGAGATATTTTATTCTATATAATGCAGCTTTACCAACATACCAAGGAGTATGCCAATAGGTCCAGCTGTAACTACGGGGAAAATGAACTAAAATTGCGTAATAACTTTTAATAGCATGTTTAATTAAGCCGCTTCGTTCTAATAATTCAGCTCGAATGAATTGTTTTATCGCTTCTGATTCTGGAGTTATATGCCATTTATAAAAAGCTGTACTTAAGTCACGACTATTTGCAATTTTCCAGTGATCAATTTTAAATAATGTTTTTTTAATTTTAACAAATTCTGGGTCAAACTTAACTGATGTAGAATTAGGGTAAATTCCCTCTCCGGTTGCTTTAGCTAGTTCAACAGGATTTATAATCACATACTTATAATTTTCTTCGCCAATATTTTTAAACTCTCCATAACGAGCGTAATCAACTGGAAATTCTTTTCCTTGATCATAAAGCTTAATTTTGCTTATAACGATTTCTTCTTCTTCTGTTTCTTCTTCCACTCTACCAGTTTCAAGTTTTTTTAAAGTAATTTTAGATTTTTCTTTTATTGACCAGTACCAGCCGCGAGGATCAAAACTTTGAGAATAAGGATATTTATTGATAACCTCAGTAAAAGTAGTTTTTGCTTGTTCAGTTTTTCCTTCGCGCATTAAAGCTTCACCTTTAATGAAATAGCAAGTAGCTACATCATTCATAATTTTGTAATTTTTTTCTTCGCCTTTAGTAGGAAAGCTGGTTAAGATTTTAGCTTGATCATCAGCTAAGGAAGAGTATTTTTCAATACATTCATCAACAACGGAGTTGGTTTCAGTAAATTCTCGTTTTCCTAAGTGAGACCAAGCTTCATTTACATAGCCAGAAGATTCTCGAGCATAACAGAAGACAGAAGATAGAAGATAGAAGATAGAAAATAGAAAACAGAAAACTCTGATCCCTGACCTCTGACCTTTGACCTCTGACCTCTGACCTTTGACCTCTGACCTCTGACCTTTGACCTCTGACTCCTGACCTTTGTTTTTTGTTTTCATTTTAATGTTGCTCCTGCGGTTATTCCTTTAATAAATTGTTTTTGCATAAAAATATAAAGCACAATTATTGGTAAAGCGGTGACAGTTAAAGCAGTCATGATTAAAACATGATTCGTGATTTGTTCTCCAGAGTATTGCAGGAGAGCAGCTTGCAAAGGCATGAATTTTTTTTCAACAAAAATCATTGATGCTAAGATAAATTCATTCCAAACATTTAGAGCGTTAAAAATTATAACTACCCCTAAAGCTGGAGTAACTAGAGGCATTCCTACATGCCACCAAGTTTGTATTTTATTACAACCATCAATTTTAGCAGTATCTTCTAAGTCTCTAGGTATTTGGTCAAAAAAAGTTTTTAATAGGTAGATGCTTATTGATAAGCCCATATTGCTCATTGCTAGAACATAGCCAGTTCGATTCAAAAGCCCTAATTGTTGTAATAACACATAGACTGGAACAAAACCAGCTGGAAGAGGTATCATCATAGCGGCTAAGAACATATAAAATATAATGTTTTTACCAGGAAATTGTAAACGTGAAAATGAATAGGCAGCTAGAGATGAGATAAAAACGATTAGGATAACTGTAGTAAAAGTATAAATAAGACTATTTACAAAATAACGCCAAAATCCACTCTTAATAATAACTTGATTGTAATTATCTAATAGGAGACTAGAAGCTGGTTTTAAGCCGTAGTCACTGTTAAATTCAGTGTTAGTTTTGAATGAAGCATTTACCATCCAAAGAAATGGAAATATGCAACTTAAAGCCACACTTAGCAAAAAAGTATGAAGAATTATTAAAGTAACTATTTTTTTAGTCTGGCAACAAGCCATATTTTTTCCTTACTTTTTTTGATACAAAAAACATTGTAAAAGATATTAGTATAAGAGTCACTCCTAAAACTAATCCTTCAGCGCAAGCTAATCCAGCCAAACCAGTTCCTAAATGATTATAGATTATCATTATTGGGACTGTAGTCTCCCCTCCAGCGCCTTGATTTAAAGCTAAAATCATGGCAAAAGCCGACATTGTACCAATAATTGTAATAACCATAATTAAAGTAATAACTGGCATAAGCAATGGCAAAGTTATTTTTCGAAAACTTTGCCAAGCATTTGCACCATCAATTCTAGCTGCTTCATACAATTGTTCGGGTATTGCTTGCAAACCAGCTAAGAAAATTACAAAAGCCCAACCAAATCCTTTCCAACAATGGACTAAAGCTGTAATTAAACGTACTCTTTCTCCACTGATCCAGTCTTGAGCTAGAAAACCTAGACCTAAATTATTAACTATATGATTTAAAATATCATGGCCTGTTGGCTCTGAAAGCATAAGCCGCCTGAGGAGTAAACCAATAACGATTTCTGATAAAATTGGAAGAATAAAAAATACAACTCGATAAAATTTATTCATTCTTACTACCTGGCTTATTGATAAGGCTAGCATAAGAGCTAAGATATTTTGAAATGATAAGGCCCAAAAAGTAATAAAAGCGCCATTGTACATTGCCTTCCACCAGTCGCCATCGCTAGCAATATCTTTAAAATTTTGTAAGCCAACAAAAGATTCTCTAAGATTAAACTTACCAATCATATTATAATTAGTTAGGCTTAGGATAAAACTATAAATAAATGGGTAAATGTAAAAAAGAGAAAAAATAATTAAAGCTGGTAATACAAATGAAAAACTTGCAGCTTTATCTTTTAGGGTTGCCTTCATTTATTTGATACCTTTTCCTTTTTTTTCTGTATTTCTTCAGCAACTTGTTTAGGAGTTTTTAATCCCATAACAATTTGTTGCAATCCGCGGTTCATAGTTTCAATGACTCGTGGATCTTCATCTTTAGGCCAAATATCAGGATGAGTCAAATTGGTGAAACTGCCAAGTAAACCTTTAAGTATCAAAGGTAAATTTTCGTCAACATTTTTGATTGCTGGTAAATTATTTGTTTCTTTAGCTAAAAATTCTTGTTGATCTTTTGCACTGAGCCATTTTAAGAATTCTACGGCTTGGTCTTTCTTAGAAGAGTTAGCATCAATTAATAAAGAAGAACCGGCTCCGCCCCATACTTTTGTTGGATACTCACTAGATACTTTTGGCAAAGAGAAAAAACCATAGTTTAGCTTTTCTGAAAGTTGTTTGTAGACATTTACTGACCAGCTACCATTAAAAGAAAAAACAGCCTTTTCTTTGGAAAAAGCTGACTCAGCTTCTTTATTAGTCATGGTAGCTATATTAGGAGCTAAGATTCCTGAATCTTTTAATTTAGCAAAGATTGTAAAGACCTTTATCCACTCAGGGTCAGTATAAGCTATTTCTCCTTCAATTGTTTTAAAAAAATTATTTTCGCCCATGCTATTTAGCGCCCATTCAACAGCTAAAGCATTAAGTAACCAATCTTCTCCCCATCCGCATATAAACCCAGTTACAGAAGACTCAGTTCCTATGGTTTGGGCTAAGGTTATGAATTCGTCTAAGGTTTCAGGGCTCTTATTGGGATCTAAGCCAGCTTTTTCAAATAGATTTTTATTATAGACAAATTGCATGATTGCAGTATCAATAGGGACTCCGTAGATACCAGGATCAACAGCATAATTGTTGTTTGGATTAAAAGTTACCATTTTCAAGGTTGTAGGATAAAAGCTATCTTTCCATAGTCTATCGTTTTTTTCTTTGCTATTAATCTTATTGTTCATATATGATGAAAGATCTAAGATATAACCGGCTTTAATAAAGGACGATAGAGTTTTTCGTCTACCTAAAATTCCAAATATATCGGGAAGAGTTTTTGCTCGAGCAGCAGCAATTATTTTTTGGGAATATAATTCTGGAGGGGAGAACAATTTAAATTCTACTTCTAATCCATTTTCTTGAGTATATTTTTCAGCTAATTGGTTAAAAGCATCTCTTCTATCACTCATCCAATGCCAGATGACTAATTTATCCTCTTTATGCTTTGGAGCCGGGCATCCGGTCAGAATAAGTACTGCGAAACCAACAAGTAATCCTAGTTTTATCCTTTTTCCTTTATCCTTCATCCTTTATCTTTTTGCTATTTGTATGATTAGTATTAGTCGAAGATTACAGTCTTGTTATTGTAGACTAGTATTTTTCTTTCGAGGTGCCAGCGAAGAGCCTGACTTAATACCACCTTTTCTAGTTCTTGTCCCTTTCTTTTTAAATCTTCCACAGAGTCGCGGTGACTTATTTGGGTAGTATTTTGTTCGATAATTGGGCCAGCATCTAAACTTTTAGTAACGTAGTGGCTGGTAGCACCAATAATTTTTACTCCTCTTTCATAGGCTTGGTTGTAAGGGTTACTTCCAATGAATGCTGGTAAAAATGAATGGTGAATATTAATAATTCTGTTGGGAAATTGATCAACAAATTGTTTTGTCAATATTTGAGCATAACGAGCTAAAACAATAGTATCAATATTATCTTTTTTAAGCAAAGCAATTTCTTTTTTTTCAACCTTCTCTTTATTATTAACATTTTTTGGTAAATAAACAAATTTTATGCCAAAATTTTTAGCAATAGCCTTGGTCTTAGTAGTATTTCCAATAATTAAAGCTATTTGACAATTAAAATAGTTTTCTTTGTATTTTAAGAGAAGGTCGTATAAACAATGAGTTGAATGAGAGGCAAAAATTGCTATTTTGGCTGGAATATCACTAAAATGAAGTTTCCAGTCCATATTGAATTTTTTAGCCAAAGATGATAATTCCTGAGTAAGCTCCTCTTTAGATAATTTAAAGCCATCTAAAGACCACTGGGCCCGCATAAAAAATGTATTAAATTGGGTATCGATATGTTGGTCTGCGTGCTCTATGTTGCCGTTGTTTTGATAAATGAAATTAGTTATGGTGGCAGTAATGCCTTTTTGGTCTGGACAAGAGATAAGTAAGATGGCGGTATTCATAAGTGCCTAAAAGATAAAGGTAAAAAGTAGAAGGAAAAAGTTGAAGATTCCAATTCAGCAATTTATTAATTAACTTAAGCCTTTATCCTTTATCTTTTATCCTTGTTTTAAGGAGAGATATCAGTTAAATATTTAAAGTACTCTCCTTCAGTAGTAAGAATAATAGTGGTATTTTTGTCTACAGTTGCACTATAGGTTTCTAATGTTTTTAGAAAAGAGAAAAACTCAGAATCTTTACTGTAAGCATCAGCATAGATCTTAGCGGCCTGGGCATCAGCGTTACCTTTGATTTCTTGAGATTCTTTGTAAGCTAAAGATAAAATTTCCTTTAGTTCTTTTTCAGTTTTTCCTTCAACTTCAGCACGGATGCCTCTTCCCTCTGAGCGATATTGTTCAGCAGCTCTTTTTCGTTCAGCGATCATTCGTTCATAGACATTTTGTCTTACTTTTTCAATATAATTAACTCTTTTAATTCTTACATCAATAAGTTCAATGCCATAACGAGGACCTAAATCACTTTTTGCTTTTTTTACAATTTCTTCTCTAATTTTCTCTCGACCCATTTTTATTGTTGCTAGGACTCCTTCGTTAATAAATTCGTCTTCCTGTCCTATTTTTTCTTTTTCAATTAATTTACGCAATCTGTTTGATGAACGTACAACTTCAAATGAATCTTGAGCAGTAACTGCATCACGGACAGCAGCATCAATTATACCATCAAGTATTGCATGAGCACCTCTTTCATTGGCAACAGATTTAAAAAATTTCAAAGCATCAACTATTTTCCAGCGAGCAGTAGTATCAATCCAAATATATCTTTTATCTTTTGTTGGTATTTCACTAGGATATCCATCCCATTCTAATATTCGTTTTTCAAAATAAGTAATTTTTTGAATAAAAGGAATTTTTAAATGCAAGCCAGACAAAGTTATTGGATTACCTATTGGTTGACCAAACTGAGTAATTATTGCCTGTTTTCCTTCTTCAACAATATAGAACGGGTTACCAATTAAGATAAGTATTATAATGATAATTGGAATGATGAAGCTTAAATTTTTATTGTTCATTTTCTAATTTTAGTAAAGGTAAAATCCCTTTTTCTTTAGGGTCAAGTATATATTTTTTACCAGCATGGGTTAATGTATCTTGCATTTTTTCTAAATAAAGACGTCTAAGAGTTATTTCCTTAGCTTGAGCATACTCTGCATATAGAAGAAGAAATCTTTTAGTGTCACCTTGAGCTATATTAATTTTCTCAAGAGCATATCCTTCAGCTTCTTTGACTCTTTTAAGTGCTTCACCTTTAGCTTGAGGAATTTTTTGATTGTATACTTCCCAAGCTTGGTTTTTCAATTTTTCTCTTTCTTGTTTTGCTTGGTTTACTTCATTAAAAGCTGGTTTCACTTGTTCAGGTGGATTAACATCTTGTAATTTAAGTTTAACAATTTGGATTCCAATTTCGTAAGAATCAAGAATATCTTGCATTTCTTTTTGAGCTTGGTTATTTATATCTATACGTTTAGTGGTAAGAACTTCATTGAAAGCATGATTACCAACAATTCTACGTAGTACAGATTCTGATATATCTCTTATTGTTTTGTCAACATTTCGAACATTAAATAGAGCCATGAAAGGATCTTGTATTTTAAATTGTACAATCCACTCTAAATCTAAAACGTTCAAATCTCCAGTAAGCATTAAGGATTCATCATCATATGATTTTTGGCTATAAACTGATTTTACACCGCTAGTTCGAGTTCTAAACCCAAATTCACTGGTATAGACTTTTTCTACTGGCACTGGGATAGCTTTTTCAATTCCAAAAGGCAATTTGAAATGAAGGCCTGGCGAAGTGGTTTTTACAACTTTACCAAAGCGTAGTATTACTCCTACCTCGCTGGGTTGGATAGTATAAAAAGCGCCTTTTAAAATAGAGATAACAACCAAGATGCCGATTATTAAAGGTAAAGTAGTTTTTTTAGAATTATTAAAGTTGAATTTGTTCTTCAAACTTCTTATAATTTCTTCAGGGCTTTTTTGTTGAAAATCCATATAAAAAAGTATAGCATGTAAAGTGACTTTGGCAAGCTATTTTTTTACTATTATTTTTTGGGGTGAATTAGCTGTCCTTATTCCCACATAAGGTAAGATGTCAACAAAAATAGATGTCCCTACTTAATTATGTCTTAAAAGGTTCCTGACACCGTTTTCCTACTATACTAAGTATCCCGAAGTAGGACGTCTATTATACCTAAATAGGTGTCCCTATTTAAATTTTGCTTCCAGTATCTTAATGCGTGTATTTAAATGCTGAATATACACATGCGCCTTTTCTAATTCCTCCAAAATACCCCTTCTATGTGCTCCAATCTCAAGCATTTCTTGACCATTTTCATCAGTCTCTGTTCTAGGAACGGCCTTGAGGTGTTTATTCTGCCACATATATCCAGCATGCTTTTCAATAGATTCCATCTCATAACCTGGCTCAAAGACATAATCAGCGTGGAGCACTCCACCACGTTGATAGATTGAGCCATTTACATCTAATTTGCCGGCAGGACTCACCGTTCCGATGCCGACGTTGCCACCATCTCTTTGAAAAATAAGGGGATTGTTACCATAAGCGCTCTGAACTAGAAAATAAGCATTCGCCGGAGTAGCATCGTATGTCCGCCTAACTACACCTCGATAATTGTTTCCTTGCCCTAAGGTTAGCAAACTATGCCCTGATGAATTCCCAACAGCGATTGTATTATCCGGTGGGTTTACACTAGAAATTGTATTTTCACCAACCACCAAACGTAAACTCGGACTCTCCGTCCCGATGCCGACGTTGCCTTCGACTATTAAATCAGCGGGGTCGGTAATAGTTGTTGCCGCAGAATCATAATAAGTGTCTCCTACAGCCATTTTTTTTGCCCGCATCTCATTATACACCCCAAAAGGGGCGGGATAGTAGGTGGTTATAGTGATATTTTCGGCAAAAGCGCCGGGGGTTAGGAATTAATAAAAAGAAAACCGAAAGGGGAAGAAGAATAAGAGCTTTTAATTTAGGCATCCGGCAATCTCCTTGACTATTTGGTTTTTTGGGTTCAATCCTGTTACGTTCTCATTTTTGTTTTAGTGTTACTTATATGTTAACGGGTATTTTTCCGGACTGGTTAAAATTTCTGTAGATAAGTCAACATCTAACTTTGGCCAGTATAGATGATGATTGTGGAATAATTTTACAGTAGTTATCGCGGATATTTTGGCATTTTTAAACCAAGGATATTTCTTGAAAGGGAGAAAATATTCTTTTTCATTTAATAAAATCCAAAAACCATGTTCAGAAATATTAGTTATCTCTGGTTTTAAGGTGCTCTTTCCATTTTTTAATAATTTCATTTTTATGCCTCTCTACAGTTTTTTGTAAAAAATTTAATTGTTTTTTGGAAAGACCTGAATAATTTGCCAACGCGATTAACGGTTCTAACCAAAACTTTGCTTCTCCGTCTGGAGAAATAACATGAATATGAACTCTCGGCTCCTCTTTGGAGAAAAAATAAAATCTATATTTTCCTTCTCTGAATACTGTAGGACTCAAATTAATCTACCTCCAAACAAATATATTATACCATAATTTTAAATTAAATTGCATCTTTTATTTACGGCTATTTTTTTATATTTTTTGAAGGTGGAATGTCAATAAAAATAGGTGTCTGGGCAGATTCAAGTTTCTAATGCAACAGTTTATAAAATACTTCATTTGGCGTATAAAAATCATGAACCTTTCTGGGTCTATCATTTAACAACTCTTGGACCTCTTTAAGTGTCTTTTTCGATACTTTATTAAAATCTGTACCCTTTGGAAAAAATTGTCTCACCAATCCATTTGTGTTTTCGTTTGTGCCTCGTTCCCAAGGCGAATGAGGGTGTGCAAAATAAACAGTTATATCAGTCTCTTTTGTGAAAAGCTTATGCTGTGACATTTCTTGGCCTTGATCATATGTTAGTGTTCTTTTTAATCCATTAGGAAGATTACTAAATTCTTTTGCAAATGCTTTTCTAACAGATTCGGCATCTTTAGCCTGTAACTTAACTAAAAGTGTTAAACGAGTTACACGTTCAACTAGTGTACCAATGGCAGATTTGTTCATAGTACCCACCACTAAGTCACCTTCCCAATGGCCTGGTATAATCCGATCTGCAACATCAGATGGTCTTTCTTCAATACTGAGATAATCCTGTATGGGGCATGATTTCTGACGCTCCTTCTTAGATCTGCGGTTTTTATGATGCCTTCTCAGACATAATATAATCTCTTTTTTTAAAATGCTACGTGGCCGAACATAAAGATAGCTATAAATTGATTCATGCGAGATGTGCATACTCATATCATTAGGATACAGTATTTTAAGTCGTCTTGCAACTTGTTCTGGAGTCCATCGCTTTTGCACTATGTGATAATGAACAAGCTTAAGTAATTTTATATTTTTATCAAGTTTTCGTTCTCTTGGATACCGATGTAGTTGCTGTTTTGCATATTCTTGACCATTTAAAGCCCTGTAGTCATTCTTGCATGGAGATGAACGCTTAATCTCACGAGAAATAGTGCTTGGAAGTCTGTTCATTGCCGTAGCAATATTCCTGACGCTGGCACACAAAACTAATTGACGACTAATTTCCTCACGTTCAGCAAAGGTTAATCTTATATATTTATTCATAAGCAACTCCTTTATCTGCTATTTTAACAGATTTAAAAGTGTTGCGTTAGTGACTTTAATCTCCACTGTCCCTATTTCGTCCTATTTCCCTCTATTTCCCTCGCGCATCTCTTTTCATAAAAGCACTACCTGTTCTTTCAATATTTTTTCTCTAAGAAGGGGTTTGAGGGTGTCGTATTCTACCAAATCTACTTTGCACCCCACGGCCTCTTCGATTTTTTGTTTAAGCCCTACAAAACCAAGCAGGCTAATATCCGCCTTAATATCTACCAAAATATCAATGTCACTCTCTTCTCTCATCTCGCCCCGGACACATGAGCCGAAAAGGGCTACTTTTTTAACTTCATAATCCCGTAAGATTGGGAGAATTTTTCGTTTTATTTCTTCAATATCTTTTTTCATCTTTTCTTTGTTACAACCCGTTGGAGAATTTTCTCTAACGGGGCAAAATTATAATTTTCGCTTATCAATTCATATTTACTAGTATATGTTAGGATGATTAAAAAGGCAAGAAAGAATATTGCCAAGTAGTGTCAAGATTTATTCGCAAATTATAAAGGTTTCTTGACGGGAAGTATTAAACGGGAGAAGTATTAAAGCAGGCGTTCTACTCAGGGACACTCTATTTCTGTGCAAGGGGTATTGTAAGTTTATAGGGTGTCCCTGAGTAGGACGTCTGCCATGCATAGACAAATCGGAAAATCTATGGTATCGTAAATATGGTGATTGTATGACTGGAAAAAAATTAGGAAAACTTTTTAAATTACACTGGCTAAAAATCGTTTTTAGTCTTTTGATTCTTGCCTTTATCTCAGGAGTAATCTTCTTACTTATTATCGGAGTTCAGCAATTCATAGGTTTAGAGTCATTTTACAAGCGGACTACTTTAGCTAGTATTCCCTTTCAGATGTTTATGGCTATAATTACTGCTATTGCTTTTGCAAGCATATATATGGGCTTTCATTATTGGTTTATGTTTGGTGGTGGCTTAACTAAAATCGGTCAGAAAAAAATAAAGACTGCTGATGTAAATGTCAAATGGTCTGATGTGGTTGGAATGGAGTCATCTAAACGGGAAGTTGCTGAAGTAATAAGTTTGCTTAAAGATCGAGCTCAACTTAAACGTGTTGGTGGAAGAATTATTAAAGGTATACTTATGTCAGGACCACCGGGTTGTGGCAAGACTTATTTAGCTAAAGCCCTGGCTACTGAAACTGGTCTCCCCTTTTTAGCAACTGTTGGAAGTGAATTCATGGGCATGTTTGTAGGTATGGGTGCTGCTCGCCTAAAATCATTATTTAAAGAAGCTAGAGCATTAGCTGACCTTCATGGTGGTTGTCTTATATTTATTGATGAAATTGATACCATAGCTCGGCCAAGGGTAGGAATTAGTGGTCTAGGTGGTGGTATGTCATACAATGCTACTGTGAATCAGCTTCTTACTGAAATGGATGGTTTGCGTCAAACTGAGAATAACATTGTAATTGTTGCTGCTACTAATGTTAATGAAAATGAATTAGATTCAGCTCTTATGCGGGCTGGTCGATTTGATCGTAAGATTTATGTAAACAAACCTCGACTTAGTGATAGAAAAAAATTATTTGAATATTATTTAGGTAAGGCTCAATCTGATCCTAAAATAGATAGCAACGTTTTGGCTAAAAGAACCATAGGTTTTTCCCCAGCTGATATTGCCAATATGGTACGTGAAGCATCGTTAATTGTTATTCGTAATAAGTGCGGAAAAATTACTTATAAAGACCTTTCTGAGGCTTATGACCGGGTAGTATTTGGTTTACAAAGTCAAATTGTTTTAAGTGACAAAGAAAAAAAGTGGACAGCTTACCATGAAGCTGGTCATGCGATTATTGCTTACCTTACTCATCCTACTGATGATGTTATAAAAGCTTCAATTGTTCCTCGTCGAGGTGCTTTAGGCTATGTTGGCCATAGGCCTAAGGAAGAAATGTATGCACCATCAAGAGAATGGTTTGTTGCCAACATTAAGACTTCTTTAGGTGGTTATGCGGCTGAGAAAACTAAATTTGGAACTACTAGCTCAGGTGTAGCCAGTGATTTTAATTCAGCTTTAAAACTTGCCCATAATATGGTTTATCGTTATGGTATGGGTGAAAGTGGTATTTTAGGTAATTTCGATGCTTTAGTTTTTGGTCAAACTTCTCTTCTTTCAGAAGACACCAAGAGTAAGATTGATGATGATGTGCAGAAGATATTAAGAAGTTGTCTTAGTGAAGTAACTGAGATATTAAATAATGAGAAAGAACTCCTAGAATATTTTGCAAAAGAATTACTTCAGAAGGGTGAACTTGAATATGATGAGATTGTTGAAATATTTAAAAAGCATGGCAAAGAACGTTCTGAAGATTTTTCTAATTAGTTTTGTTTTATTTTTTCTTTTATCTTGTACAGTTCCTGCTACCTATTCACGTAAAAACATTCAAAAATCATTAAAAGATATTTGTAAAAATGAATTTAACATTGAGGTTAAGGTTAGGTTCTCTGGAGAGACTATTTGGGTTTATGCTCCGCTTGAAGAACTTATTGATTCAACTGGTCAGTGGAATAAAGAAGTTCAGGATACACGAGTAAAGATTTTTCTTGCTTTAGGGCGAGTCTTTCTAAGTATGGATAATCCTCCAAAACTTTATTGTTTATTGGCCTCAGGTATAAAGGGAACTGGTTTGGATACTTATACAATAGGATATATTCCTGATATGATTAAATTTGATTTGGGTTTTATCTCTTCAGCTGAGCGTGAAAAAAGAATTGCTTTCCTCTCTTTTCCAAACCCCAGTGCTCTTAGCGATGCTAAGGGTGAGCATATACAAGAATATGATATATCTATTGGTGAATTCATTTCTTATTTAGTAGGTCAGAATGTTGAAGAAAAATTTCGCTCTTCTCTATTTAATAAAAGCTTTCAATTGAAAAAAATATTTGCATATTATCGGAATAATACTTTAAAGGTAAATTTTGATATTAAAAGTATTGAGCCTCAAGAAAATTCAATTAATCCATTTGATGAAGTCAGAAAAACTATAAAAGAAATTTTAGATATTTACAATTCCTCTTCTGAGATTACGGAGATAGAAATTAATAATTTCTCAACTGGTAAGGCTAGAGTTTATACCCCAGAAAATTTAGCCCTTTAATTTAAGTTTAATTTTTAAGTGTTCCTTAGGAAATTATTTCGACTTGCCTTCCCCTAACTTTTATTTTTTTATCCAGAATAAGTTTCAAAGCTTTGGGGTATAATTTATGTTCAAGATTGTGAACTTTTTCTTCAAGTTTTTTTTCGCTCATTCCCTTCTCTATTTTAATAGTTTCTTGTAAGATTATTGGTCCGTGATCAATTTCTTCGTCAATGAAATGAATTGTAACCCCGGTTATTTTGCAGCCATACTCATAAGCTCTTCGGATAGCCCCAACACCTTTGAAGGCTGGCAATAGTGAAGGGTGAATATTTAAAATTTTGTTGTTAAAATTTTTTACAAAGAAAGGAGTAATAAGTTTCATATATCCGGCTAAAATTATAAGATCAATTTTTTCTTTTTTTAAAATTTCAATTATTTTTTTATCAAAGGCTAATTCAGATTTGAATTTATTAGGATCCACAAAAGTATCTTTTATATTTAAATTGTTAGCGCGTTTGCGAACAAAAGAATTTTTTTTATCAGTGATTAAAATTTTTATTTTAGCATTTATTTTTTGTTTAGAGATTGCTTCAACTAGAGCTTGAAAATTTGTTCCATTCCCTGAGGCTAACACTGCAATATTTTTTTTCTTTACCATTAGTTTAAATTTTTCGTAAAATCTTTAAATTGAATTTCTTACCATTTTTCCTAAGCATTAATTTAACACTTACATAATAGATGCAAATTGCTAATAGAGCAATAGAAAAACTAAAAAGTTCCCCATGGCTTCTAAAGAAAACTAAGCTTGATACAAAAATCAAGGCTGGCGCAAAAAACATAATTAAGCTGGCTATAAGGGTTTTTTTCTCTTCAATACCAATTTCAACTTTATTGCCTACATCTAACTTAAGTTGATTATTTTCTAAGGTCAATGTTTCTTTACTCATGCCACAAACATCAGAGAGCTTACAACAGGAGCACATTTCTTTTTTGGTAAATCTTACCTTAATCTTATTATCGCAGACTTCAACTATGTCGACTATTTCTTTAAACATTATTTAATGGACAGGGCAAGCCCTGTCCCTACGATATTTTTATAATACATTTTGTTGGACATTTGCTCTTACCTTGCTCTAAACTAGTTGGATCATTTGGCTTATTGTAATTAAGCGTTGAGAGGTTGTCTTTCATTTGATAGGGAGAATTCTCTATTTTGGTGCATAAACTGCAACTAATACATCCCTTGCTACAAACTTTTTTTACTGCTAGTGCCGTCTCTTTGTTAGCACAAGCAATGTTATAGACAGGGAGGTTATTTTTAATTGGAACAAGTTCAAATAAGTTTCGAGGACAAGCTTTTAAGCATTTTCCGCAACCAATACATTTTTTAAAATCAACCTGGATAGCTTGGTCTTTAAGCTCAAGAGCATTTGTTGGACAAACGTTTATGCAGTCACCAAGAGCTAGACAACCATAAGCACAGTCAATTACCCCACCACTTATATTAGCAGAGCGACAGTCATTTGGACCAATATATTTTGATGATGATTTTTTTTCTTTGCTTTTTGCTGAACAATGACAGATAACTACTTGAGCGCTTGAAGAAACACAACCAGTTAGACCTAGAGCCTCAGCGATTTTTTTATTAACTTCTTCTCCAGCTGGCAAGCATCCTGAGAAGGTGCTACACTCTTTTGTTATAGTTTCAGCGTAAGCTCGACAACCGCTAAATCCACAAGCACCACAATTTAATCCTGGAAGTAATTCTAATATTTTTGTTACTTGAGGATTCTCTTTTACCTTTAATTTCTTACTTAATAAAGCTAGAAGTATTGAGAAAGCTAATCCAGTTAAACCTAAGACTATTGTTGGGATTATTATTTTACTCATTTTTATGATGAAATTAATCCTGAAAACCCCATAAAAATAAGGGCAAGCAGGCCAGCAGTAATTAAAGTTAATGATGCTCCTCTAAATACTTTAGGTATATTAACGTATTGAAGTTCTTCGCGGATGCCAGCCATAATTAATAGTACTAAAGAAAACCCTAGACCTCCGGAGAAACCAAAAACAACTGCTTCTAAGAATTTATAATTTCTGGTTACCATAAATAAAGCTGAACCAAGAATTGCACAATTTGTTGTAATTAATGGTAAATATATTCCTAAAGATTGATATAGAGAGCTAGAATATTTTCTTATAAACATCTCAACAATTTGGACTAATGAGGCGATAACTAAAATAAAAACCACATATTCAAGATAAAATAAACCAAATTTAACCAGAATAAGATTATAAATAAGCCAACTTATGCTAGTAGCTAAGGTCATTACAAAGGTAACAGCCATGCCCATGCCAAAGGCTGATTCAATTTTACCGGAAACTCCTAGAAAAGGGCAGATTCCCAGGAAATAAGAGAGAACCAAATTGTTTATTAAGAGTGTCGAAACAAATATTATAATTAAATCTTGCATAAATCTGTGTAATCTGTTTTTTAATCTGTGTAATCAGGCATCCTATTTCTTATAGGATGCCTCGATTTTGTTCATTACAGCCACTAGAAGTCCTAAAACTAAAAATGCTCCAGCTGGGAGAATCATTATAATTAAAGGGTTATAATTTGCTGGCATTATCATTATTCCTAAAATGCTTCCAGCTCCAAAAATTTCTCGGATTGAACCTAAAATAAATAATCCCCAGCAAAAACCAAACCCCATACCTAAAGCATCACTTAGAGAGCTTCTAACATTATTTTTGGAAGCGAATGCTTCACAACGACCAAGAATAATACAATTAACAATAATTAATGGAATATAAGGACCTAAGACACGACTAATTTCTGGGAATTGGGCTTTTAAAAATAAATCAACAATTGTAACAAAAGTTGCGATGATTACAGTGTAAACGGCAATTCGTACTTGGTGAGGAACTATTTTTTTAATTAGTGAAACTACTAATGAGGAAAAAAACAAAACAAAAATTACTGCAAGCCCCATAGAGATGCCATTTATTGCTGAGGTAGTTACAGCTAAGGATGGACACATACCAAGGAGTTGACGAAATACCGGGTGATTTTTCCACAGGCCTTTAGTAAAATTTTTCATAATAATTATTTTCTATTTTATCTTATTTAATATTGTTTTTATATTTTCTTTTTTATTTTAAAAAACTAATTCTTATTGAGAAGTTCTTTTATTTCTTTAATACGTTTATTTAAAGTATTTACTACTGCTCGCGAAGAAACCGTTGCTCCGGTAATTGCTTTTATTTGCCCTTCTCTTGGTGTATCGTTTTTTATACAAGTTATATCTTTGGTTATTGATAAATTTTTAAATTGATTTTTAAAAGGGTTTTTCTGAATTTTTGCACCAAGCCCTGGCGTCTCTAGAGATTCTACGACTTCAATACCTTTGATATATTCTAAAAGTTTATCAGTGACTACTAACATTTTTATTTTACCTTGATATCCTTGCCCAGAAGCTATAAAACCATAACCGATTAAGTTCTTGTTTTGATTGGAGAGTTTATATATTGTTTCAGTTACAATAGTTAACTCTTCTACATTTATTGCATCAGGAGCTAACATGGCTAAGGCCTTTTCTATTCGTTTTTCTTTATTTATTTCAATTTTTTCATTAGCTAAGCCATAAACAACTGCTAGCAAAAGTCCACAGATAATACAAACTAAAGTTAATACCGAGGTTATCCTGATGACTTCTTTCACTTTAACAAACCTCCTTTAAGATTTCAATGTAGACCCATAAGCCTTTTTTTAAACTAGTTGGGTTCATGTTCCAAATCTCCTTGGTTTGGTGTAGCGATTAATCAAAGGTGTTAAGGCATTCATAAAAAGAATTGAATACATGACTCCTTCAGGTAATCCGCCAAAATATCTTATTATCATTATTAGTATTCCACAACCAATACCAAAGATGTATCTCCCTTTTTTAGTGGTTGGGGTGGTGACTGGATCAGTAGCCATAAAAAAAGCTCCTAATAGTAAGCCACCACTGAATAGATGAAACCAAATTGAACCCCAGCTAGGATTAATTAAATATAGAATAATTGAACTTATAGTTGTGGTAAGCAATAAACTTAAAGGGATGCGCCAGCCAGCAACTTTTCGTATTAGAAGATATAGACCTCCGATTATTAAACAAATTGCTGAAGTTTCACCTAAACTTCCAGAAACTTTACCAAAAAATAAACTTGAATTGGGTGTAATTACTTGGCTAAATTTTCTTAAAATTAGTGGAGTAGCTGAACTTATGGCATCAACTGAATTTGGTTTTATAAAAGTAGTAAGCATTTTGGGGTAAGCCGCCATAAGAAAAGCTCTGCCGATTAAGGCTGGATTAAAAATATTTGCCCCTAGACCACCAAAAATATGTTTTCCAATACTAATAGCAACTATAGAGCCTAAGCTAGCTGCATACCAGGTTACTGAAGGTGGAAGGGTAAGAGCTAGCAATAAGCCAGTTACTGCAGCACTATAATCATTTAGGGTGGAAGGCTTTTTACGCAAGAGTAAAATGATTCTTTCAGTTATCAGTGCAGTGAATGTACAATTTGCAATTAGCAGAACAGCTCTGATTCCAAAGAAATAAATTGAAGCGATTACTGCTGGTAGTAGGGCGATCATCACTTGTTTCATTAGGTAAGATGTACTTAACCTTGATTTTAAGTGAGGCGGGCTACTTATTATTAATGACATAATTTTTTCCTGTTTTTATATAATGGACAATAGGTATTTTTGCCGGACAACCATAAGTACAACAACCACATTCAATACAGTCGGTAATATTAAATTCAGCCAAAGATGAGTAATTATTTTTTTTAATTCGTTTTACATATTCTAAAGGAAGAAGATTCATTGGGCAAGTGTCAACGCAGCGGTTACAGCGTAGACAAGGCTCCTCTTTGGCGCTATCAATTCCATCAGCTAGGAATAGAAAACCACCAGCATTCTTAAGTATTGGATAATCTAAGCTGTCGAGTGCAATACCCATCATCGGTCCACCACAGATTATTTTTTTAGGATCTTTCCTAAATTCTAGAATTTTTTTATCAATTAACTCTTTCAAAGTTGTTCCGATTTTTACCCAAATATTCCTTGGAGTTACTAATCCATCACCACAGAAGCTAACTAATCTTTCAATTAGAGGTTTATCAAGATAAATGGCTTGATAAATTGCAAAACAAGTGGCAACATTATGAACCAAACAACCAACATCAAGTGGTAATTTTCTAGGAGGAATTTTTTTCTTGGTTATTAGTTGAATAAGTTGTTTTTCTCCTCCTTGTGGGTAAGCAGTATTTAAGACAAAAGAGTGTATCGGAGGTAATTCAATTTTATTTGTACTGATGAAAAGATTTATTTTTTTTATTGCTTCGGGTTTATTCTCTTCAATCGCAAAGATTACTTCTTTAGGGTTAATCAATTTACAGATTAATTTAATTCCCATAAATATTTCTTTCATCTTCTCTATCATTAAGCGGTAATCACAGGCCAGATATGGCTCACATTCACAACCGTTGATTATCAAAGTATCAATTTTCTTGGGCGGGTTTAACTTTACATGAGTTGGGAAAGCAGCTCCGCCCATACCAACTATTCCATGATTAGCAATAGTTTCTAATATTTTTTCTTTACTTAAAGATTCAATATCTTTATTATCACGGGGTAAGTATTCTTTTTCTTCATCTTGGCATTGAATAATAATTGCTGGGGATTTTTTTAAAGTTGGGTGATACCAATTGGCGATATCAATAATCTTTCCTTTTTTTGGGGCATGCAATTGAGAGGAAATCAACCCTCGAGCATTAGCAATCACATCTCCTTGATCAACTATGTCACCTTTCTTAACACAAGGCAGTGAAGGGGCTCCAGTATGTTGAGCTAAGGGAAGATAAAGTTTAGAGGGGCTAAGAAACTTTTCACTAACTAAGTTATGCTGAGGTTCTTTATGCTCTGGTACTTTAATCATCGGTAAATATAAATATTGTTGATACGAAAAATCCGATTATACCAAGCGAGACTATAATTGTAAAGGGATTGAAGAAATCTGCTAGAGCAGAGCAAATAAACATTGAGATTAAAAATCCCAAGTGAGAGGTGAATTCTAGACCACTAAATATTCTTCCTAAGACCTTTTGATCACTTTCTTTATGAATAAGTGCATTTACTCCTACAAATACCGGGGAAGTAATTATTCCAAAAATAAAAGCTAGAGTTATTGCATAAAGTGTTTGAGGGTAAGCTCGCAAAGATATAACAAAAAATATAAGATATAGTGAAGTGAACAATAAACTCAAGTTTATAACTTTTTTTATTGAAAATTTATTGGCAATTTGTCCATAGACTAAAGAGCCTATAAAAATACCAGCACCTAAAGATACTGTAACAAATCCGAGATCGCTAGTTACTGTAGATAAAACCTCTTGAATAAAACGAATAAAAACTACATACAATCCGCCGATGTAGGAGAAGATAAAGAAAAACATCTTAAAGGCATATTTTGTTTCATTAGATGTAAAGATGTATTTTATCCCTTCGTGGAATTCTCCAACGAATGATTGCTTAACTTCTTTGATTACTTTTTTTCCTATATTAGTAATGTCACTAACTTTAAAGTTACTTTTTTCTTTAGTAGAAATAAGAAATATTGCTAAAGCTGAAACAAAAAAAGTTCCAGCATCCAAACCAAAAGCACTGGTGACTCCCCACCTTTCAACAATAATCCCGCCTAAGCCAAAACCAATGATTGCCGCGATAGTAGCAGTTATTGAAATTAAAGAATTAGCCAAGAAGATATCTTCTTTTTTAGTAATTTCTGGGATAAAGGCCATTTTAGCTGGTATAAAAAATTTACCAGCACTAAATGAAAGAAAAAGGAGAACGTAGACTATAGCAAAAGCTTTTAATTTCAAGAAAAATATCGGAATTAGTAATATGAATATGCCTCTTAGGAGATCGCTAGCGTACATAGTCTTTCTTTTGCTCCAACGATCTATATAGACTCCCGATATCGGCGAAATAATGAATACTGGTATTATTGCCATGCTCATTATTAGTGCTAGATGTGAAGAAGACATTGATACTTTAGAAACTAGTCCTACTAGGGCTATTTGGGTTAGTCGATCACCAAATTGAGAAACAATCTGGCCAAACCAAAGGCAGAAAAAATTTCTTTTAGCTAGAATTTTAAAGTATTTTGAAATCATCTTGGTTCTTTAGGCTACGTCTTTGTATCCTTCTCTTCCCTCTTATTTATTAAGCCGAGGGAGAGAGTCGAACTCTCGACCTGTGCATTACGAATGCACTGCTCTGCCAACTGAGCTACCTCGGCAATAATTTTGCAAACTATTAATCAGCTTCAAGCTTTAAGCTATTTTTTTAGACGAGGTCTAAGGATATTTTTAGAAAACTATATGAATTTTAACAGAAATGATCGAACTTCTCAAGCAAATTTAATTTGTTTATTGAATTATTTGTGTTTTAGTTTATTAAAAAAGTTCTTGCAAGAATAATCAAAAATTGTTAATATATGCCGTTTATGATTTTACCAACACCCTATTATTTAATTTATGAGCAGAAATTGCTCAAAAACTTAAAAACCATTGAGCGGATTAGGAATAATTCCGGCGCTAAATCTGTTTTAGCCCTAAAATGCTTTTCAACTTGGTCGGTTTTTCCGTTTATGAAAAGATATATTGATGGAACAACTAGTAGCTCATTGTATGAAGCTCGCTTGGGAAGAGAGAAATTTGGCAAAGAAGTTCACGCTTATAGTGTGGCTTTTTCAACTGATGAGGTAGAAAAAGTTAGGCAATATGCTGATAAAATTATTTTTAATTCAATATCTCAATTAAAGAGACATTATAATATTGTTAAATCACTCAACATAGGTTTGAGAATAAACCCTCAGATTAGTTTTTCACATTTTGATTTAGCTGATCCAGCTCGTAAGTTTTCAAGACTGGGTGTAGTTGATAAAAATTCTCTTTCAGAGATTGTACCACTGATTCAAGGATTAATGTTTCATTTTAATTGCGAAAATGATAATTTCAATAATTTTGTTTCCAGTGTTGACTTTATTGGTCGGGTTTATGGGGATTTATTAAAAAAAATGCAATGGGTTAGCTTAGGTGGTGGAATTCATTTCACCAAAAAAGGCTACCCAGTTAAAAAGTTGATTAAGCTATTAAAAGATTTTAGTAATAAATTTAAAGTTCAGGTTTATCTTGAACCAGGAGAAGCAATTATAACTCAGTCAGCCGAACTAGTAACTAAGGTGGTTGATATTGTTCACAACCAGAGAAATATCGCGATTATTGACTCCTCTATTGAAGCTCACATGTTAGATTTATTAGTTTATCAGATGAATGCTAAGATAGATAAAGCTTCTGAAGGAGGAAAGTTCGAATATGTAATAGCTGGTAATTCTTGTTTAGCTGGCGATGTCTTTGGTACTTATCGTTTTAAGGCTCGTTTAAAGGTTGGAAGCATTATTAGAATTAGCGATGCAGCTGGCTATACAATGGTTAAGAAAAATTGGTTTAATGGGCTTAAAATGCCTTCGATTGTTGTAAAAAAGAAAAATGGATCATTACGCATAATTCGTCGCTTTGAATATAAAGATTTTTTAAATAACTTATCGTGAGGGAGGTCAAATAAAATGAAAAAAAATGTATTAATTATTGGTGCTGGTGGGGTTGCCCATGTAGCTGCACATAAGTGTGCACAAAATAATCATATTTTAGGTGATATTTGCATTGCATCGCGAAAACAAAATAAGTGTGATGCGATAATTGAGAGCATTAAACGAAAAAATAATATAAAAGATTCTAGCAAAAAAATATATTCAGCTCAGATAGATGCCTTTAATATTCCGGCTACAGTTAGCTTAATAAAAGAGACCAATTCCCAGATAGTAATAAATCTTGCAACTGCATTTATTAATATGTCGCTTCTGGAAGCTTGTATTCAAACTGGTGTAGCTTATATGGATACGGCTGTACATGAGGATCCAGACAAAACTTGTGAGAATCCACCATGGTATGCAAATTATGAGTGGAAACGCAAAGACGATTGTAAACAAAAAGGAATTACTGCTATTTTAGGTGTAGGCTTTGATCCAGGGGTTGTAAATGCTTATTGCGCCCTAGCAGCTAAGGATCATTTTGACACAATTGATACTATTGATATTATGGATGTTAATGCTGGTGTTCATGATAAGTATTTTGCAACTAACTTTGATCCTGAGATAAATTTTAGAGAATTTGTCAAGGTTTGGACTTGGGTTGATCGAAAATGGGTCGAAAAAGACATTCACAAAATAAAGAGAACTTATGATTTTCCAGTTGTTGGTCAACAAACTATTTATTTGAATGGCCATGATGAAATTCATTCTTTGTCAAAAAATATTGATGCTAATAGTATTCAATTCTGGATGGGTTTTAGCGACCATTACATAAATATTTTTACTATACTTACAAAATTAGGTTTAACTTCAATAAAACCTGTAAAGACGGCTGAAGGAATTGAAGTTGTACCTTTAAAAGTGTTAAAAGCTATTTTACCTGATCCTCTCTCCCTCGCGCCTAATTATACTGGAAAAACTTGCATAGGTAATTTCATTAAAGGTCAAAAAGATGGGAAAAATAAGGAGATTTTTATTTACAATACCTGTGACCATCAAGATTGTTTTCAAGAGGTTGAATCACAAGCTATTTGTTATACTGCTGGTGTTCCGCCAGTAGCTGCGGCTATACTGATTGCTGAAGGAGTATGGGATGTAGAAACTATGGTAAATGTTGAAGAATTAAACCCAGTTCCGTTTATAAACTTGCTTGATACTATGGGATTGCCAACTAAGATTCAAGAAACTGGAGTATCAGCTCTACAGTCATGAGCTATATTTTTGCTGAAAAGATGGAGTTAACAGATAAAGACATTTATTTGAAAAAAATCTTGCAAATGTAATATTGTTATGCAATAATAAGAAAAATAGTTAATTAAATTAGCTTTTATGCTATACAAAAAAGAAAAAACAAGATATAAGGATGGTGACGGAACGATACTCTTCTACTAGCAGTGATTATGCAGAAATTCGCTTTTCTAGCGAATTTTTTTGTTCAACTTACCCCCATTTTATTTCCCAAGTTAAAAAAAATATAAATCTGGTTTTTCGGTTTTTAGAACAATATTTAGGGTCTAAAATTCTCGAGCTTGTCGAGTGTTTCAAAGGAGGTGATTAGATGGCTAGCAAGATATTTGGTTATGAATTGATTATGGATCTTTATGAATGTGATAAAGATGTAATTACATCTAAGAAGAAATTAAAAGAATACGTTGATACATTATGTAAGTTGATAAAAATGAAGCAATATGGGAAAACATTACTTCCCTATTTTGGTGAAAAAGCAGTTTATACTAAAGGGTATTCTTTGATCCAATTAATTGAGACTAGCTCTATCACTGGTCATTTTTCAGATTTTTGGAATACAGCTTATATTAATATTTTTTCTTGCAAAAAGTATGATCAAGAGTTAGCTAAGAAGTTTACTAAACAATTTTTTAAAGCTAAAAAGACAAAAGTTAGATTTATTATTCGATAATTCTTCTTGAGTTTTCTTTTCCTTTGTGGCGTTGAGGTCTTCTAAGATTTTTAAGATCTATCATCGTCGTGCTATGTTGAAGAACATTCCTAAGAGGATAAAATTAATAACAAGGCTAGTTCCACCATAGCTAAGACAAATTAAAGGAAGTCCAACTACAGGCAATATTCCTAAGGTCATGCCAACATTAATGAATATATGTAGAAAAAAGACTAAACTTATTCCCAAACAAAGGTAATATGCGAATGGATCTCTTAGCCCTTTAGCTTGTTGTAAGATTTTTTTCAAAATTAACCAATAAACTAGAAGCAAGAAAAATACACCTATGAATCCCCATTCTTCAGCTATAACAGTGAATATAAAATCAGTGTGCCTTTCTGGGAGAAAATTAAATTGATTTTGAGTACCAGCAAGAAATCCTTGACCAGTGAGTCCTCCTGATCCGATGGCAATTTTTGATTGAATTATTGTATATCCTGAGCCTAGAGGGTCAACATTAGGATTGATGAATACAGTTAATCTTCTTATTTGGTAATCTTCTAATTTTTTTAAGGCAAATGGAGACAGAATAAGACCAAGAACAATAAGAAAAATAAAGTATCGTTTTTTTACTTTTGAGAAGAATCCTAAGCCAAAAAAGATAAAAACAATAATCAATGCTGTTCCCAAATCTGGTTGTTTAAAAATAACTAAAGCATTAAGGGTAACTAAGCAGAATGGAATAATAAAATTTTTTAAAGGTTCTCTATACTCATTTTGAGAAAAAAATCGGGCCAAAATAATGATTATAGCGATCTTTGATATTTCTGAGGGTTGAAAAGTGATACCAAAGATTGAAATCCAACGCTGTGCCCCCATTGCAGTTTTGCCGAAAAGGTATGTTGATAACAAAAGTAATAAATTTAAAACGTAGATTACATATCCAGCATCAAAGTAAATTCGGTAATTTATTGAGGAAAAAAGTATTAATAATACCCATGAAGCGACTATCCAAATAAGTTGTTTAAAAAGTATAATATGGTTAGCGAGTTCCCCACCTTGATGAAGGCTACTATATATAGAAAAAAGGCTTAATAAATTTAGAAAAATAAGACAGATCACAATTGTTTTTAGACCAGATACTTTAGATGTTAGGATCTTTAAGTTAAACATTTTTATAAAAGCTCCTCTTCGTCAATTTTTTTTAAGAATTTATATACAACTTTTACCGCTTCATGGCTTGACTTTCCATTTTCTAGAAATACGCAAATAGTATAGGTTGAATTTTTATAGGGGAAATATCCAGTAAACCATCCATGTGCTTTGCCATTCGTTTGTGCTGTTCCGGTTTTACCAGAAATTTCAAAATTTAAATTTTTTAATAATGATGCTGTACCGCTTTCTTCATTAACTACGCCACGGAGACCTTTCTTAATTTCTTCAATAATTCCTTTCCTACATTTGATATAAGTTTTTGATGGTAAATCTGAAGGTAAGTTTCCCACTTTTTTAAGGATTTTTGGTTTAACTAGATAACCATTATTTGCAAAAACGTTCATTGCCAGCATGTTGGCTATTGGAGTGACTTCCATAAAACCTTGTCCAATAGAAAAATTAACTGTATCACCAGCATACCAGTTTTGTTTTAATGTTTTTTTCTTCCAGCGCAAAGTAGGGACAAACCCTTTCTTTTCATAAGGTAAATCGATTCCAGTTAATGATTCCAAGCCAAATTGCTTTGCTACTTTTGATAAAGCATTTGGACCTATTTTAAGGCCAAGATTATAAAAATAAGAGTTACAAGAATGCGTAATTGCTTGATATAAATTTTGTAAGCCATGAATTTTACCACATTTAAATTTTGTTGAACCAACCATGATTTTTCCTTCACAAAGGAATTTTTTGTTAGGAGTTATTTTTTCTCCATCTAAGGCAGCTAATGCTACTAAAGGTTTGAAGGTGGATCCTATTGGATAGCTTGCTTGAATAGCTCTATTAAGTAAAGGACTGGACTTATTGGTAAGAAGTTTGGAAACGTTTTTGCCGCTTATAAAACTATTAGGGTCAAAAGAAGGAGATGAACAAAGTGCCAAAATTTCACCATTCACTGAATTCATAAGAATAATAACACCTTTCTTTTTATTCAATGCAGCAAAACCAATTTCTTGAATGCGACTATTAATAGTAAGATAAATATCTTGGCCTTTCTTAGGTCGTTTCTCTCCTAGAAATCCAACGATTTTGTTTCTTGCATTTACTTCAATTAAATCTCCGCCATCTTGGCCTTTTAAATAAGCATCATAGTATTGCTCTACACCAATAAATCCGACTCTTTCTAATGGTTTGTAACCATATTTTTTTAATTTTTCATAATGAGTTGAAGCTTTCTTAACGTAACCAATAAAATGAGCTGCTTTTTCTTGTTGAGGGTAGTAACGTTGAGGTTCAGGGCTTATTAAAATTTCATTCGTAAACTTTTCTTTTATTTGTAAAGCTGTAAGTTTATCAATATTTTTAATAATATTTACAGCGGTAAAAGGATTTTTTGAATTTCTACAATAGTTTTCTTTAATTGTTGCTAAGCTATATCCAGAAAATTTACTTAAACTATTAAATAAAGAATCCTTTTTGTTTTTGATTTGATAAGGAATAACGCTAATATTGAATACTGCGCGATCATAGGCAAGGAGATTACCATCACGGTCAAAAATTGAACCGCGAATTGCTGGGATAGGGATAAGCCTTACGTAGTTATTTTGAGCTCGTTGTCTATAGTGATTACCATTAACAACTTGATAGAAGAAAAGAACTACCATTAAAAATAAAAATCCGATTGTATAGATTTTTTTAATTCCGTCTGTGGATAAAATAAAGCTAGATTGTTTCATATTCCTTTTACAAATGTATTTTTATTGATTAAATTATTGAGATATTCCAAAAGAGTGGATACATTTGTCTTTACCAATAAAATATGTTATTAAAAAGTATATTAAAAGAGACTGTATAAGAAATTTTATCCAAAAAAATGGCAAAAATAAACTGCTACGGATAGAATTAATAATTATATGTATAATGAGAGCTAACAATACTAAAGAGTTTTTTATAATGAAAACTCTTGTTTGTTTGCTTACAAAACGAAAATGAGAGAATAAATAATTATTTAAAAGACAGATGAGAGGAAATTCTATTAAACATATAGGTCTCATTCCAGGATTAAAAGAATCGCAAAGTAAGCCTAAAATAGCGCTTGCTCCAAGAGCAGATAATAAGTCTTCATTTAAAGAGACAAAAATAACCCCGAGGAAAACAAATTCTACGGCTAAGGAATAACCAAGAGGCTTGATTAAGTCGAGAACAAAGAGTGATGTGAGTAATGCTAAAAGCTTGGTGTTTATTTTTTTCATTTGATAATAAAAATTTTATTGAAAAAAATACTTTCAGAAGTTAATTCTACTGCTATATTGCAAAAAAGTTGGTTAGTTCTTTTTTTAATGCTTTTAACTTTACCGACTTCAATAGGAAAAGACAAGGAGTCACTTTTTACCCAAACTCTATCTCCCTTTTTAATCGTTTCTTCTTTTTCAACATAGAGAATTTCAGCTCCAGTTAGATTTCCTTTAAGTAAGCCTGAGCCAAATTTTCCCACAAATACTGATATTTTAAAGTCAGGATCATTGATTAAGAGTAGATGAGAAAAAGTTTTTTTAACTTCAGTAATTTTTCCAAGAAGTTGACCTTCTTCGTTAATGGCTAAAAGTCCTTTTTTCAAATTCATATCTTCTCCGCCATTTATTAAGAGGTATCGTTGCCAGTTTGAAGGTGAAAAGCTTAAAACTCCTACACCGACTAAGTCTATTTTTTTACTTTCTTTAAAGTTAAGAGCTTTTTGCAAATATTCATTTTCTTTTTTTAGGTGCTTAGATTCATTAATTTTTATTTTTAAGGAAATATTTTCTTTTTTTAACTTTTCATTTTTTTGAGATATTTTTGAAGAAGATATTGTTAGCTGATGGGAGAAAAGTGAGAATAAATTACGTATAACGTTTTTAAAAGGTAGGAAAAGCAGAAAAATAACTAGAAGATAAATGACTAGGATTTTGAGTTTTGTTTTAGAAGGAAGATACAAGGGACAGTTTTTTTAAGAATTTAGGTTCTTCCAAAATTTTTCCTGTTCCCAAGGCAACAGCAGTTAAAGGGTCATCAGCAACAAAACAAGCTAGGCCAGTTTCCTCTGAAATTAGCCTATCCATACCTCTTAATAGAGCTCCACCACCACACAAAACAATACCTCTTTCAATTAAGTCTGCGGCTAATTCTGGAGGGGTTCGCTCAAGAGTAACTTTTGTTGCCTCAATGATTTCTCTTAAAGGTATTTCTAATGCAGCGCGTACCTCTTCAGAGTTGGCTTTAATAAATTTTGGAAGGCCAGTGATTAAATCTCGACCTCTTACCTCTATTGTTAATTCTTCATCAATAGGCCAAGCAGAGCCGACCTTTATTTTTATTTCTTCGGCAGTTCTTTCACCAATCATAAGATTATAGTTCTTTTTCATGTGCTCAGTTATTGCAGTATCCATTTCATCTCCTCCGACTCGAATTGAGCGAGCATAAACAATACCACCTAAAGAAATTACTGCGATTTCAGTAGTTCCTCCACCAATATCAACTATCATGCTACCTTGAGGCTCAGCAATAGGCAAACCAACTCCAATAGCTGCAGCAATTGGTTCTTCTACCGGGATTACTTCTCGTGCTCCAGCACGATGAGCGGAATCTTTTACTGCTCTTCTTTCAACTTCAGTAATTCCTGAAGGAACAGCAATCACTATTCTTGGTCCGATTAATAATCTTCGAGGATAAGCTTTTTTTATAAAGTAACGTAACATTTGTTCGGTTACACCAAAATCAGCTATAACACCATCCTTCATCGGTCTTATTGCTACTATACTTCCAGGAGTTTTACCTAGCATTCGTTTTGCTTCTTCGCCGACTGCTAAAGGAATACCAGTACTTTTATAAATTGCACAAACTGATGGTTCACACAATACAATACCTTCCCCGCGTAAGTAAACTAAAGTAGTTGCAGTGCCTAAATCGATACCGATATCACTAGAGAATGCCCCCAGGAGGTTGCTGATTCGTTTAATTATTCTTAGAAAGAGGTTCATTTTTTTAAAATAATTGGTTACCTGCAAGTTCAATAATAACAAAGGCTTAAAAAAATGTCAACACAATTGTTATTTAACTTTTAAAAACTGCACCAGTTGATGCCGAGCCAACCATTTTGCTATAACGTGACAGATATCCTGATTTTACCTTTGCTGGTAAGAGTTTCATTGTCTTTTTTCGCTTAGCAATTTCAGAGCTACTTAACTTAGCTTCTAGTTTTCTTTTAGGTATGTCAATGTTAATAATATCATTATTTTTTAAATAAGCAATTAATCCTCCGGAGGCTGCTTCTGGAGATATGTGTCCAATACAAGGACCACGAGTTCCTCCAGAGAATCTTCCATCGGTAATTAAGGCTACGTGTTTATGTAAACCTAAACCTACAATTGCTGATGTTGGTGATAGCATCTCACGCATGCCTGGACCACCGCTAGGGCCTTCGTAACGAATTACGACAACATCACCTTTCTTGATTTTTTTATTTAAAATTGCAATCATTGCATCTTCCTCATTGTCGAAGACTTTAGCTTTACCTGAAAATTTTAACATAGCTGAATCTACTGCTGATTGTTTAACCACAGATCCTTCAGGTGCTAGATTACCATAAAGAATAGCAATTCCTCCTTGCTTGTGATAGGCTTTGCTAAGTGGGCGAATCACGTCTTCATCTTTAATACATGCCTCTTTAGCTATTTCTTTAATTTTTTTACCACTCACAGTATTGTTTTCATTTATCTTATTTATAAATCTTTTTAGCACTGCTGGGATTCCTCCAGCATAGTGCAAATCTTCCATAAAATAATCACCACCAGGTCGTAAATTTGAAATATGCGGGGTATCTTTGCTTATTCGATCAAAATCATTTAAATTTATTTCTACTTTTGCTTCTTTAGCAATAGCCATTAAGTGAAGTACAGTGTTAGTTGAGCCACCTAAGGCCATATCTATTCTAATAGCATTTTCAAGAGATTTTTTATTTACAATTTTTCTAGGAGTTATGTTGTTTTTTACTAGTTCTACTATTTTTTGACCACTAGCATAAGCAATACGTATTTTTTCATTTAATACTGAGGGGCTAGTAGCACAATATGGTAGTGAAAGCCCTAAACTTTCAGTGATGCAAGCCATAGTATTGGCTGTGTAAAGACCTTGACAAGAACCAGCTGATGGACAAGCTTCGATTTCTAAAGTTTGGCGTTGGCATTCATTGATTTGACCGGCTTTAAATCTTCCTACAGCCTCAAAAGTGTCACGGACTAATGAAAGCCTTTTATTCCCAGCATGGCCAGCAAGCATTGGTCCGGCAGTTACTACTATAATTGGGATATTCATTCTTAGACCACCCATTATCATTCCCGGAGTAATCTTATCGCAATTAGTAAGTAAAATTAATCCATCTAAAGCATGAGCAGAACTAACACTTTCAATTATGTCAGCAATTAATTCTCGCGAAGGCAGAGATTGGCTCATTCCTTTATGACCCATAGCAATACCATCACATATTCCTGGAACACCAAAGATAAATGGTGTACCGCCTGAAGATTCTACACCTCTTTCAATATATCTTTCTAATGTCCGCATGTTTATATGACCAGGGATGAGATCTGAAAAACCAGAAGCAATCCCGATAAAAGATTTCTTAATATGTGAGGAACTTAAACCTGTTCCATAGAGAAGCGCACGATTAGGCATCCGTTCTAAACCTTTTTTTGTTTTATCTGAAAGCATAATTTCTCCTTTTGAATTGTATTGTGTCGTGTGTATTGAGTATTGCGTAAAAAAAGAATTTCAACTCGATACTCGATACTTGATACTTGATACAAGTTTAGTCTGCTCCTTCTAATGCTCCAAGCTCTTTTCCTTCTTTTAAGAAATCTTCTTTTACTTTGTTTACCTTTACGATTTTAACATATTTGTCGACTGCTTCTTTAGTGTTTTTTATATTTAGTTTGTCAAAAAGAAAAGAAAATTCTTCTTCAAGAGTACTAGCTATTTTTTCTTTTATGTCATTTGAAAGAGAGTGAATTTCTTTTTTAAAAGGTCCAAGAGCTTTTTTTCTAGTTTTATAAATAAATTGATCATCAGTCCAATCTGGCTTTTTTTCTCCAGTGCATTCTTTGTGTAGCCAAGCATAAATTTTTTCTTTTAAGGGTATTGGCATATAATCATAAGCCATATTCTGAAATTGAGTTGCTAAATGAATTTCAGCGCAACCTACTTCAGGAAAACGATGGAATGCTTCGCTAGGCAAAGTTGAAGCTCCATGCTGAACCGCGCCACACATATTGTAGTCAACTCGAGCAATTTCAGACAGATTAGTTAAAGTTTCAAAATCAATGCTAACTTTAGCAATTGTACCATCAGGTAAAACTACTCCGCCATGGCTTGTTCCAGTCTGGATGCTTATTTTAGAGATACCCTTTAATGAACCGATTTCTTTTTTATAGCCATTCATAAAAGCTCTAAGCTCTTCTGGATTAGAATTCTTTCCACCAACTTCACCGATTTCTCCACCAACAGATACCTCTATACCTTGAGGTTGTAGCTTTCTTATGTGTTTTGTGAATAGAGAACAAACTTTGTAATTAAGATTTTGTTGCTCGTCTAAAGTAGATTTATCTAAGTCAACTAAAGTAGATGAATCAATGTCAATGTTATAAAATCCAGATTCTATAGCTTCAGTGATCAATTCTTTTAAAGGATTAACCTCAGCATCACTATCCTTTAAATAGTTAGTTGCTTTAACTTGGAAATGGTCACCTTGGATAAAAACAGGTCCAACATAACCTTCTTTCATAGCTGCTAGAAGAATAATTGAACTATATTCTAAAGGTCTTTGGTCAGTATAGCCAATTTCACTCTTAGCAATTTCAAAAATGAATGCTCCAGCATTTATTTTATTTGCTGCCTGGTATATTGCTCGGACTAAGTTAAAGGTAAGAGTTCTGATATTCATTGCTGGAACAGTGAATCCTGAAACTTCTTTTCTGCCCATAGCTTCATACAAACCTTGTATTGATGAAAGAACTGTGCCTAGTTGTTTAGCACAAGTATGGCTAACCCAGTAACAGATTTTTTTTAAATTAGTATCTTCGCTGAGGATTATTGTATCAACTAAGTTGTTGATAACTTTCTCGCGAAAAATTTTCTCATCTTTAATTACGATTTCACCATTTTTTTCTTCAATCGCTTCATTATTCAGAAGTTCAACTTCACTTTTGTAAATCATGTTATCCTCCTTTACTCTACCTGTTGGTAGTTGTTATATTTTTTTAAGTAAGAATTTTTATTAACTTATAATAGTCGTTTATTTCTATATCTTTCGGTTTGATTGCTTCAGCTAGGGTAATTGTAGTTAATTTCCCTGCTCTTAAAGTTACACATCTATCAGTTTTCCCTGATTTTAAGACTTCGAATGCATGATTAGCGTAACGAGCTGCAATAATCCGATCAAAAGCTGTAGGTCGACCACCACGTTGTATATGACCTAGAACTACTTCTCTCGTCTCAAGGTTAGTGAGAGTATTTATTTGTTTAGCAATATCGATAGCCTTAGCCTTTCCTTCGGCAACAATAATAATCCAACTAACTTTACCTTGGATATTTCCTTCAACAATTTCCTCACAAATCTTTTTTATGTTAAAGCTTTTTTCTGGCAACAATACTTCTTCGCAACCACCAGCTAAAGCAACTCGCAGAGCAATATATCCACAGTCACGACCCATAACTTCAACCACAAATATTCGTTCTAAGGAAGTGGCAGTATCCCTTATTTTATCTAAAGCATCTAAAGCAACATTAACTGCTGTATCAGCTCCAATACTCATTTCTACACCGTTGACATCATTGTCAATGGTGGTAGGGATCCCTACGACTGGAATAGAGTACTTAGTGGCTAACATGTGTGCTCCAGCTAAAGAGCCATTACCACCAACAACAGCTAGGCCTTCTATTTTGTTGTCACGAAGAGTTCTTACTGCTTGGCGTTGGCCAGCTACAGTTCGAAATTGTTTTGAGCGAGCTGCTTTTAAAATGGTCCCACCTAAATTAATAATTCCTGAGACAGAACGATGGCTTAGGGGTTGTATGTCCCCTTCAATAAGGCCTTGGTATCCTCGAAATATTCCATAGACTTCGACATTACAAGCAAAAGCACTACGCACAAAAGCTCTAATAGCTGCATTTACTCCGGCACAATCACGAGTTAAGATTCCTATTCGTTTCATAATTCAGAAATATACTTACCCCTTAAGGTAAGTTTTGATAAATTCAATAGTAATTCCTGCTTCTGGTCTTCCTGTTTTTAAGTTCCTTCTTGCCAACTTGAAAGATACTTTTTTTGTTCAGCAGTTAATCTATCGATTCTTATACCCATAGCCTTAAGCTTTATCTGGGCAACTTTATTATCAATAGCATCAGGTACTTTGTAAACTTCTTTTTTTAGGTTTTTATAATTTTTAGCAATATACTCACAACTTAAAGCTTGATTAGCAAAACTTAAATCCATAACTTCAGCTGGATGCCCTTCAGCACAAGCAAGATTAACCAACCTGCCTTCGCCTAATAGATAAATTCTTTTTTTGTTTTTTAATGTGTACTCATCTATCAAAGGTTTAACTTGTTTTTTGCTTACAGCCATTGCTTGCAAGGCTTTAATATTTATTTCAACATCAAAATGGCCTGAATTACAGATAATTGCTCTATCTTTCATTAAAGGAAAGTGTTCAATTGAAAGAACGTTTATGTCTCCAGTAAGAGTGATAAAGATATTACCAATTTTTGAGGCTTCTTTTATTGGCATTACTCTAAAACCATCCATAGTTGCTTCTAAGCCCTTTAAGTGATCAACTTCACAAACGATTACATTTGCACCCATTCCAGCTGCTTTTTTAGCTGCACCTTTTCCACACCAGCCATAACCAATAATAACTACAGTTGTTCCGGCAATCAATTTATTGGTAGCTCTAATTATTCCGTCAAGGGTTGATTGACCAGTGCCATAACGATTGTCAAATAAATGTTTAGTATAAGCATCGTTTACAGCAATAATCGGATACAGAAGCTTACCTTCAGCCTGCAAAGCTTTAAGACGAATTACACCAGTAGTTGTTTCTTCGGTGCTTGCCCGAGGTAATGTTACTTTTTGCCCTAAAGCTGCTCTTTTATGAATCGTTGATACAAGATCAGCGCCATCATCAAGAGTAATTTGAGGAGTTTCTTTTAGTACTGAATCAATATGGCTATAGTAAGTTTTATTATTTTCAGCATTAATTGCAAATACTTCAATACCATAATCAAGAACTAATGAAGCAGCAGTATCATCTTGAGTTGATAATGGATTAGATGCACAGACTAAAGTACGAGCCCCAGCTGCCTTTAAAGTTAAAGCTAAAGCAGCAGTTTCAGTAGTGACATGTAGACAGGCTCCAATCGTTAAACCTTTAAGAGGTTTTTCTTTTTTAAAGCGTTCACGAATTTGTTCAAGGGCTGGCATTCGCTTTAAAGCCCATTCAATACGTTTTTTACCCTTTTCTCTTAAAGTTTTATCTTTTATATCGTAATTCACTAATCTCTCCTTTTATTTACTTTTAGTTTAACTCTTAAATTTTTATTTTAAAGCACTTTTTAAAGTATCTACCTTGTTTGTTTCTTCCCAGGTAAAAAGCTCATCCTCACGACCAAAATGTCCATAAGCAGCTGTTTTTGTATATATTGGTCGTAATAAATTTAATTCTTTGATTATTCCAGCCGGAGTAAGCTTAAAAGCTTGGCGAACTGCTTTTGAAATTTTTTCTTGGCTAACTTGAGATGTTCCAAATGTATCAACATTTACCGATACAGGTTCAGCTACACCAATACAATAAGAGAGCTGTACTTCACAAGCTGTAGCAATACCAGCTTTAACAATATTTTTTGCAATATAACGAGCCATATATGATGCTGAACGATCTACTTTTGAAGGGTCTTTACCACTGAAAGCTCCACCACCATGACGAGCATATCCACCATAAGTGTCAACAATGATTTTTCGTCCGGTTAATCCAGTATCAGAAACTGGTCCACCAACTTCAAAGCGTCCAGTGCCATTAATAAAGTACTTAGTGTTAGCGTCTAACATATCTTTGGGCACTACATGCTCAATTACCAATCTTCTAACATCATCTTGTAAAACATCCATTTTTGCCTGTTTAGAGTGGTGAGCACCAATAATTATAGCATCAATTCTTTTTGGTTTGCCATTTTGGTATTCTACTGATACCTGGGCTTTTCCATCAGGACGTAGATAATCTACTAAACCTTCTTTACGTATTTGAGCCAGTCTTTTTACTAGTTTGTGAGATAGCATGATTGGTAGAGGCATAAGTTCAGGAGTTTCATTATTTGCATAACCAAACATTAAGCCTTGGTCCCCAGCACCACCAATATCAACACCTAAAGCGATATCAGGAGATTGCTCTTGGATAGCAGTTGTTACTCCACAGCTTTCATAGTCAAACCCTACTGCTGGATTATCATAACCGATATCTTTTAAAAGATTTCTTACTAATTGTGGAACTGCAATATAACAATTCGTAGTTATTTCACCAGCTACCATCACAAAACCTCTAGTTATTAAAGTTTCACAAGCTACTCGACCTGATTTATCATTAGCCAATACTGCATCTAATACAGCATCAGATATCTGATCACAAACTTTATCAGGATGCCCTTCGGTTACTGATTCTGAAGCAAAATAAGTTTTCATCGTTTTCCCCCTACTCCTTTTTAAAATAATTTATATTTTTTACAAATATTCGACAAATCCAATAATATTGGATGAAAATAGATCTTTAATTTTACTCCATATCAGGTGGAGATTGTACACATTGTTTTATCTCTTTTTTTTCTTCTGTGGGAGCTTCAATTTTTTCTTGGTCTATAGAAGTTTCAATTTTGTTTTCTTTTAGGGTATCTTTAATGTCATTAATCTTAGTTTCATTTTCTTTTTCAATATTTTCATCTTTGCCGATCTCAGGATCAGTTTTATTTTGAGGTTGATTATTTGTCATATCTTTTTCAGCTAAAGCCGCAAACTCTTCTAATTTTGGTAAATCCTTTAGAGTGTTGATACCAAAATATTCTAAGAATTTTCGTGTAGTAATATAAAGAAATGGTTTTCCAACAACGTCTTTTCTTCCAGCAATTTTTATTAAACCTAACTCTGAAAGTTTTCTGACCATATTGTCAGCGCTAACTCCACGTATAGCTTCAATCTCAACTCTCGTAGCTGGTTGTTTATAAGCAATTACTGCTAAGGTTTCCAAAGATGCTGTAGAGAGTTTTTGCTTACTTCTCTCTTGATACATCTTTTTAACCCAAGTTTCATTGTCAGGGGCTGAACACATTTGATATCCCCCAGCAACTTTAACAATACATATTCCAGAAGATCGATTTTTGTAATCAGCTGAAAGCTCTTCAAGAGAGCTATTGATTTCTTTACGGTTAATTTCTAAAACTTCAGCAAGTTCATTAACTTCAATTGGTTTTTCGTTAATAAACAATAAAGCTTCAAGAATTGATTTTACGCTTTTTTTATCCATCTATAGATATCCTTTATTTGCGTTGACGGTATATTTCATTAAGAAGTTCTTCGCTATTATCAATTTCTGGTTTTTTCTCTAATGCTTGTTTAATCATTAAATCAGCTTCAACACTTTTATATTGAAGACGTTTTAAAATTTCTTTAGCTTCGGCAACTATTTCTTTGCCTAAGTGTTTTTTGGGTAGTTGGCCTTCTTTTATTAAAGCAAACCTACCAACTTTACCTTGTAAATGAGCTATAATTTGTTTTGCTCGTTGTTTACCTATGCCAGTTAGGCTTTGCAAAAAACTTTCATCATTTTCTTCAATAGCTTGAGCAATCCTGGCTACTGGCTTATCAAAGGCTTTTAAAGCTGCTTTTGGGCCAACTCCAGACACACTTATAAATTTTTCAAAGAAATCTCTTTCAAGCTCTTCAATAAAACCAACCATTACTGGTGTGCCTCGATTTTTATCAAGTTTAAAGTAATGGTAAATGACTAAAGCAACTTCGGAACTCTCATCACCTAATCGTTGTGATACAGTTGGTGGAGTATTTATTTCATAAGCGATACCAGAGATATCCACTATAACTCTATTTTCTTCTTTTTTTATTAGTTTTCCTTTAACTTGGTAAATCATGTTTTTTAATCGAGTCTTTTATGTTTAAAAGCTTATTTAATTTTTGAGCATGTGAATAGGCAATCACTAAAGAAAAAGCATCGGCTGTATGTAAAGATTTAAATTGTTTTCCAGTTATATTTTCAGCCATTTTTTTTACTTGCTGCGAATTAGCATTACCACGGCCTAAAAAAGACTTTCGGGCTCGAGTAGGTGAATATTCAAAGAGCGCTATTTTTTCTTGATAAGAAAGAAGGACCACAACTCCCCTTACTTGAGCTAATACTCCTAAAGTTGTTGGATGTCTATGGTGTGAATATAGTTTTTCAATAATAATTGCTTCGGGCTTATGTTCAAGGATTTCTTTCTTTATCCCTTCAAAGATACAACCTAATTTTTGAGGAAGTTCTTGTTTTGGGTCAGGTTTTATTTCTCCTTCTTTAAGCAAGGCTACTTCCAAATTTCTTACTGTAGCGATAACATAACCACATGTTCTTAGGCCAATATCTACGCCTAGCACTTTCATAGTTATCACATCTCTTGAGCCAATTCTTCTAATACTTCATCTGGAATATCAAAGTTAGCATAAACTGTTTGAACATCATCATTGTCTTCTAGAATTTCTATTAACGACAAAAGTGTTTTAGCTTCATTTTTACTTATTTTAAGAGTTGAATTAGGTATTTTAGTTAGTTCTTCAGATATCCATTTGATACCTTTGGTTTGAATTGCTGATTTAACAGCTTCAAAATTTTTAGGTTCAGTAAAGACCTCATAGTTTTTATCACCAGTTTTAACATCATCAGCCCCAGCATCTACTGCTATTGAGAATAATTCGTCTTCATCAATTGCAGCTTTATCAATTAAAACATAACCTTTAGATGTAAAAATCCAAGCTACGCTTCCAGCTCCAGCCATATTTCCTCCCTTTTTGGAGAAAATATTACGAATTTCTGCTGAAGATCTATTTTTGTTATCAGTTAAAGTTTCAACCAGGATAGCTATTCCTCCTGGACCATACCCTTCAAAAGTACAACTCTCATATGTTACACCGGGAAGCTCCCCAGTACCTTTTTTAATGGCCTTAGAGATATTATCCTTAGGCATATTAGCTTCATTAGCTCTACCAATAGCGGTTCTTAAGCTAGGATTAGTATCAATGTTTCCACCACTGCTTTTTGCGGCAACAGTGATTTCCCTAATTAATTTTGTAAAAATACGTCCTCTTTTGGCATCAGCAGCACCCTTTTTATGCTTAATACTTGCCCATTTGGAATGTCCACTCATCTCCTACCTCCTTATTCCTCTTTAAATTAAAAAACCACTAGCTTGTTTAGCTAATTCATCGGCTTCTTGATTATTTTCTCTACCAATATGAGTAATTTCAAAACTATCTAACTTTGAGATTAAATTTTTAGATAATACAAAAAGTGGATAAATATTTTGATTCTTCACTTTATAATTACCTTTGACCTGTTCACAAATTAATTTACTGTCAGAAAATACTTTAACTTTTTTTTGATTTTCCTCAATAGCATCAATTAAGGGAAAAATTAATGCCATATATTCGGCAAAATTATTTGTTTGTATTCCAAGATAAACACTTCTTTTTTTTAAAAGCTTATTGTTTTGATAAATCAAATAACCAATACCACATTTTCCAGGATTACCAATTGATGATCCATCAACATAAATATCTATCATTCTTGGATGTCCTCAGGTATATAAAGTATCCGTACGCAACTTTCACAAATTGCTAAATGCTCTAACATCTTTATTTCATTTATTTTTTGATGATTAAGTCTCATATGACAAGCTCCACAACCATTTCCTTTAACTGGAACCAATGCTAACCCCTTACGGGAAACTAATAAGCGTTCATAATCGCTTAAAATTTTCTTATCTATTCCTTCAGCAATTACTTTTCTTTTGTTGTTAAGGTTGCTAATATCAATTTCAGCATTTTTAACACTTTCAGTAAGCTTTACTTCTTGATCTTTAAAGGATTTTTCTTCTTGCCCTAAAGCTTCTTTTTGCTCAGTGCATTCTTTTGTTGCTTCTTCTAGCGATTCCATAATTATTAGGATAGCTTCTTCAATTGTCAGCATATCAGCCTTATTCGATCCAATTGTAGTGAGCATAGCCTGATAATCTTTGTTACTTTTTAATTGGTAAAGTTGAGTTTGAAGTTTTTTAAGTTCTCCTTCTTTAGTGGCTAATTCCAGTTCCTTATCTTTTTTTTCTAATTGTAATTTTTTAAATTTTTCCTCAGCAGTAGTAAAATTCTTGCTCATTTCTTCAAATTCTTCTTTTATTTTCTCTAACTGAATTGGTAAAGCTTTATCTTTGTCTTCTTGTAATTTATAGATTTTAGTATCGATTTCTTGCAATTGAACTAATTGTCGAAGTTCTTTTTTTAAATTCATATAGTATTTTGTTTTTTTAATTGCTATTGGTTATACATAAGCACACACAAATAAATTCAAACCAGCAATCCCTATAGTCTATTACGTACTTTTCTAAATAAAAATAACCGTGGGCCTGCAGGGATTTGAACCCCGGACCAATTGATTATGAGTCAACTGCTCTAACCAACTGAGCTACAGGCCCAACTCAAATTTTAAATTTTAAGGATTAAGCTATAAACAAAACCCAAATTGTACTAACAAATCGCACCTATTATATAGACAAAAGGTGAGAAAATCAAGAGTTAATCTTTGGGCAGATAAATTAAATGTATGGTTGGATAAATTTCTCTAAATCTTGTTTGCTCATTACACCAACACGCTTGCTCATTACCTTACCAGACTTAAACAACATGATAGCAGGAATGCTCATAATTGTATATTCTGTAGCAATTTCAGGAGCTTCATCAACATTCAATTTACAAACCTTTATTTTACCATTGTAATCCTTAGCTATTTCCTCTAGATGTGGTGTAATCTTTTGACAAGGACCACACCAAGGGGCCCAAAAATCTACTAAGGCAGGTATTTTGGAATCAATAATTTCGTTTTTAAAATTAGTAGTAGTGATATTGATTTCCATGAAATGCCTCGCTTTTTTAATTAGTTGTTAGTAATTAGTAATTTATTTTTCTTATTTTATTTTGTTGATATCCTTATCTAAGCTTTTAATTTTTTTAACCAATGAAGATATTTTACGACTAGCACTCCACTTAGTTGTTGACGTTGATGATACTGCTTTACCTAAGTCGTAATAATTTTTTTCTCTTTTTAAATAGAGAGACAACTTTTTAGTTTGAGCAGCACCTTTTACTGAAAGTTTTTTAAGATAGTCTTCACTTTTTGATAGCATTTTTTTTGCATTGTCCACACCTTTATCTAATTCCTGTTTTGCTTGTGGCCACAATTTGTCTAAAGCTTCTTTTAAAGTTTCCTTTTTTTTAGCCATAAATCCCCCTTTTTTAAATTCCCCTCTTTAAAATTATTTTTTATTTAAATTATATTTATACCTCAGGTTTAGTTTTTGATATATGTGCTATTTGGGAAAAAATATCCGTAAAAAGACCTTCTCGATATGCTTCTAGAAATACGTCAACGACTTTAGGATCGAATTGTGTTCCTTTACCATTTTTAAGTTCAAGTAATGCTTGGTGTTGGATTAAAGCTTTTCGGTATGGGCGATCAGTAATCATAGCATCAAAGGAGTCAGCAACTCTTATTATTCTAGCTAAAATGTTTATTTCGTTTTCTTTTTTACCTTGAGGATATCCAGTTCCGTCATAGTTTTCATGATGATATAATATAGCATCAAGCATTACTTTTCCAAACCATTTTTTCATTGGTTTAAGTATTTTAACTGAATCAACTGGATGTTCCTTAATTTTAGTAAATTCTTCTTTATTTAAAGGACCATTTTTCTTAAGTATACTATCAGGTGTGTTAATTTTGCCAACATCATGAAATTCAGCTGCATAATATAAGATTATTTCGCCGTAAGGAATCTTATCTAATTCAGATTGCAGCTTTTTACCCATAATCATAGAAAACTCTTCAACTCTGTGAGAATGACCTCGAGTATAGGGATCTTTTTCTTCTAGCCGATCGTTTGTTATACGCATTGATTGAACAAAAAGCTCAATCTTTTCCTTTAATAAATTATAACTATCAATTATTTTTGCTGATTTTTTTGCCAATAAAGAAAACAATTCTAACTCTTCACTATTAAATTCTTCTTGTGATGTTTTTCCCCCTAACACAAAAATAAGTAACAACTTATTTTCTACAAAACCAGGGATACATACTTTAGCTTTTATTTTAGCTAGTTCGTCATTTAGGGAAAATAAAAGCTTGCGTCTAGTATCAGTTAAGGCATAAGTAATATTTTTACTTATTTCTTTTACTGAAATGAGTTCTTGAGTATCTAATAAATTCTTTATGATAGGGTTGTCTAAATTAAAATTTATAGTTTTTAAAATTTTAGACATATCACTTGTTGCTGCCAAACTATCAATGCAGGTATACATTTCTCCTGAATTATTTAAGCCAAAGACGCTTAAAGAAGATAATCCAAAAAAAGAAACAACTTTGTTCTCTATAAAAACAAAAAGCTCATTTGGGTCTTTTACCTTTGATAAAGCGTTTAAATTCTTACGAAATATTTTTAAATTTTTCATTATTTAATTTTATATTTAATATTTTTGTTAAACAAACTATTCCTACAAGATTAAAATTCTCCCAGCCAGACAACCTTATTTATACCAGCAAATAGTTAAAAAAGCAACTGAATTACATCTCTTAGCCCTCCCCGATATTAAAATCGCCAAAATTTGAAGCATTGATAAAGGGGTCAACTCCCTTTTATTTGAACCGCTTCCTTTGTCTATGTATGCTGCTATCATGAAGAAAGATCAAGAGGTTTTTGGAAAAGGATTTCTTTTTTCCGCTTACAATGGACTTGGAAATTCTGAGAACGTATTATTTAATTTGAGATAAGTGTTCTGTCCTTCGAACTAAACAATTCCAATTTGTTTTCGCAGCACGCGGTGATGAAATAATAAATTTAGGCATTGTTTATTTTATATCGGACAGACACAGGGACCTGTCCCCTACATATTTTGTTGTATTTTATATTTTTGATTTATTTTCGTCTCGTAACGCCGGCATCAGCGGACGTTTTTGCGTAGCGAAAATATCCGCTGGATGAAATTGATTGGATGATAAAGACAAAGGTGCGAATTGGTTAATATGGTGGAGGTGGCGGGAATCGAACCCGCGTCCTTAAAGGATTAGAGAATAGCTCCTACATGCTTAGCCTTATGTTTAGCTTTTCTCTAGAAACTCTAAAAGGCTAGATTTTCTAGAGAGCAACTTCGATTTTTTTAAAAATAAACCCTCAAAGCAGGAAGTTTATTTCGAGCCTCAAAAATGAGCCCTTAAATTTCCTGAGACAAAAAATTTAAGGACCCTGACTAGTTTACAGAAACTAAATCAGGTGTGTTTGCGTAAGCAACTTGTGTGTTTGCATTTGTTTTTCGTAAGCCCGGATACGTTCGGCCTTACCCCTACGACATGCAACCACTTCCCTTAGTCTTTAAGTCGAGTCCATGCACCCCCATTTTTCAAAGAATATTTCAATTAAGAATATCATAAAATAATTTTTTTTGCAAGTTATTAAGAGGAAAATCTGGTGGCATGATACCTATACTATTCCGGAAAGTTCAAATTCAGTATCGGCAAGCCTTTCTCTAGCGCGTATTCTTTCAGCAAGAGTGATTCTCTCTTCAAGGATTTCTTGCCTGCGTGTTTGCATGGCGAAGTAGCTCTGAGCAAAAGCAATCGATTCTTTGCGAGGATCGCCATTCTGGGCTATGAGATAACAGGCATAACGAGTAAGCATAATCTCATCTATTTGCCTTTCACTGCCTGAACCCAATTTGACCATTCTGTTGACGTCAACGAAATGGTCTGTTATGCTTTGCCTCGACTTCAGACACGCTGTCTTAGCCTTTTCAATAACTTGCAGAAAATTGCGCCAATCCGTATAATTTAATAATTTTTGCAGATCACGCGCCATCCAATATTCCACCTCTTTTTGGGTATAGGCAGATTCCTCGAATGTCTTACTTAACTTAACAATTAGCTCTTGTTTCATTGTTTTTTTCCTAATTTACATTCCCTTCTTTTGAAAGGTGGACAGTATTGGGTATAACTACTCTTGCTTGTCTTGGCATGCATCTATTTATGCAGCAAGCGTGTTTGTGCCAAGAAAAAAGGTCGCTGTCCCCTTTATGTCCCTTTTATACCATCGTTGAACAATATTTGTAAATTCGATCGACTTTCACCTCTTTTTTCATGCTCCGCAGCATTTTTTATATTTTTTCCCACTGCCGCAAGGGCATTGTTCATTGCGCCCGACTTTTGGAACTATTTTTATTCCCGCCTTTTCTTTTAACCAGTCAATCGCTCCTGGCAACTTTTTCCAAGCTTTAATATTTCTCGCCGCGCAGCAAAAGCCTTCATCTTCTCCGCCTACGGCAATTCTATCTGGTAAAAACCGAGGAATCAGTTTTTTACCAGTTAAATATTCCGCCACATAAAAATTTCGTTTTAAAGCGACTTCTAATTCTTTTCCCGCTTTTTTAGAATCGCCGTTTTTCGCAAAAGCTAATAACACACGGGTATAAATCCATTCTGCCGCGCAATCAGTCTTATAGTTTTTACTCATGAATTTATCAAGCTCATCGAACCTGCCAAGTTCCGCCAAATAAGCGATAAGAAGATACCGTATGCCCTGATTATCACCCTTGTTTAGTTTAAGCATTTCCTTAGCGTGAACAATCGCTTCATCATAATCTCCTAACTCCCATAAACATTCCATAAGGCCGGCACGCGCTCTCATATACGGTCTTGTAGGTGTATATAACCAGAAGCGATATTCCCCTTTTTTGAAAATTTTTTCTCCTAACGCGCGTCTGCCGGCATCTATGCCTTTCTGATAGAGATCCTTTACCTCTTCCAATGTTTCGGCTTCTTCCTCAGCTAAAAGATTGTACGCATCCGCGCAATCCAAAGAAATAGACAGCGCTTCTTTGGCAAGTCTAATGCCTTCCTTCGCGCTTTCTGCCTCCCAAGCTTCATACATAATGTCCTGCGCAAACTGAACCGCGCTTTTAGGGGAAGCTTCAAGTATTTTTTTACCTTCAACTATATCTTCCATAAATGCCTTTGCTTCTTCTTCTGATTGGAAATTTTGCTCTTGCAGTAATCTCGATAAATCCGAAGTCATCCTTTCCATTGCCCTTGGATCAGGTATTTTTTCTTTCATTGTTTTTCATCCTCATTTGTTTTTTCATCCATCAAATATTATTTAATTTGTTAGCTATTTTGGAATCTGTCTGTTTGTTTTGTTATTTATGTTAATAGTAAGTCTATTGTAAGAGTCTATTTCGTAGGTAACTTTTCCAGAGACTATTTTCTTAATAAATTTATCTATACCAACAGCTTTTCATCTTTAGGAATAACTACAAAATGCATATGGTTACCCATTAAGCAATAGGCTAAAATATCTAGGCTAATATCGTCAGCATATTCCTGTACCCATTCACAATATTGCTTGTAGTGATTTTGATTATCGAAAATGTCCTGGCGATAATTACCACGCTGAGTTATATAGTGAGCTATATTTAGGATAACTACTCTTACTTGCCGTAGCATACATATATCTTAATACTGGCTTATGGTTTGTCAATAAAAAAGGTGTCTGTCGCCTTTATAAAGGTCATTAAAAGGTTAAAGAAAACTCTTGAAAATTTTTTTGAAGAAGTTATGATAGATTTATGCTTAACGCTATTCGTGGAAAACATTCAAAAAAAGTCCTTTGGTTAATTGCTGGAGCAGTTATTATGGCTTTTGTTCTGTCTAATGCAAGTTCGTTTTTAGACAGGAAACAAGCTAAGATTATTGCTGAAATTGGAGGTCAAAAAGTAACTATTACTAATTTTAATAAGTATATTGACTTAGCTCGTCTTGATTTTATCCTTTATAGGAATGAGAACGATAGAGCAAAAGAAATTACTTCTGATGCTATTATTGAAAAAGCTAAGATTTATTATCGTTTGCTTTGGAAAGCTAAAGAAGAAGGCGTAGAAGTCGGTGATAAAGAAACTGTCCAGTGGATTAATCGTAATTTTTCACGAAGTGGAAAATTTGATCAAGCTTCGTATCAGCAATACATTGAATACATTTCTCGAAATTTTGGGCTTACATTAACAATGCGTAGCTTTGAGGAGTACATAAGGCAACTAATTGTAATTGATAGACTCTGGGAAAAGCTTATTAAAGTTTCGGTTACTGACGAAGAAGTACAATCCCTATATGCAATAGAAAATCAAAAAGCAAAAATTGCTTATTTCTTTATTCCTTATGAAAAATTTCGTGTAGATGTAGGCATACAACCTAATGAGATTGAAGATTTTTATCACAACAATAAAACTAGTTTTCAAAAAGAGTCAACTGTGGATATAGAATATGTTTTAATAGCTAAAGATGATGATTCCGAGATGGAAAAAGCAAACGAATTATCAAAATTTAAAACTCTTAAAGAGTTTGCAGAAAAGGAATTACTTGAGATTGAAGAAACTGGTTTTATTAAAAAGAATGATATCGCCAAAGAAACTGGTTGGAAACAAGAAGTAGCTCAAATAGCTTTTAATCTGGGAATAAGTGAAATGAGTTCACCAATAGATGTAGATGAGAGTCTTATGATTGTTAGTAAAAAAGACGAAAAAGCATCTTTCATCCCTCCTTTAGGTGAAATTGAAGCTGAAGTTAAAGAAAAGTTGATTGTTTTTCGAGCAAAAGAAGAAACAAAAGAATTTGTTACTGATTTGTTAAAAGAAATTAATCAGAAAAAGATAACTAATCTTGCCAAATTTAAAAATAAGAATAATGGTGAGCTTAAAGAGACTGACTTTTTTAAATATAATGACTATATAGAAGGTATAGGCTTAGATAAAAATATTAGCTCAATAATTTTTTCTCTTAAAAAAGACGAAATTCATTCTGATATTATTGCTTTAGATAAAGGAGCTTGCATTTTGCAATTAAAAGATAAGACTCCTATTGATGAAGTAGACTTCCAAGCTAAGGAAAAAGAGTATCACGATAAGATAGAAGAAAGAAAACTATTCTTTGAAAGAATAAAACTTGTTACTAAATTAAATAAAGAAATAATTATAAACCTTCCCTCTATAAAATAAAAACCCCATCTTAAGAGAGTTTTAATAGCTCCTAAAATGAGGTTTTTTTATTTTTAAAATTTTAGTTTAGTCTTCTACTACGATACAATTTACTGGGCACTGAGAAGCTATATCGTGAAGATCACAATCTGCAGATTCGTTAGCTTTTACCTTTGCAATGCCATCATCGCCTAATTCAAAGACATCAGCGCAAGCGTTTACACACAAACCACAACCTACACAAGCATTTTCATCAATAACAACTTTTGCCATGTTTCCTCCTTTGTAATATTTTTTAAATTTTTATTTAAGCCCGTAGTACTCTATATTCTTATCAGCTACATCTTGAACTTCTTGTAGCATTTCTTTAGTTTTAAGCAAGTGCTTGAATCTACCTTGTGTTTTAAGGTATTCTTCGACTGGTTTTGATAAGGTAAGTTTTGTAACTTTGACTAATTTGCCGTATTCATACTCTATTAAAGGATATAACCCAGTTGCAATCGCAAGTTTTGCAATTTCTATTGTTTGAGATGGATCCGATTTCCAGCCTAAAGGACAAGGTACATGAATTTGTAAATATTTTGGACCTCTTATTGATAAGGCTTTTTTAACTTTTCTTTCGATATCTTTAGGATTGCCTACTGAAGCTGTAGCTGAGTAAGGTATATGATGGGCAGCACAAATTTCAACCATAGGCTTTTTAGGTCTAGGATTACCCAGAGAATGCTCTCCTATTGGTGAAGTAGTAGTATTAGCATGAAATGGTGTAGAACCACTACGTTGAATACCTGTATTCATATAGGCCTCATTGTCATAACAAACGAATAAAACATCTTGACCTCTCTCAAGCATCCCTGAAATAGCCTGTAAACCTATATCTCCTGTTCCACCATCTCCAGCTTGAGCTATGATTCGAATATCGTCTAATTTATTTAAATATTTTAAACCAGCTTCAATGCCACTAGCAACTGCAGCTGAGTTTTCAAACAAAGAGTGTATCCAAGGAACGCCAAAGGCAGTTTCAGGTGCTTTAGTAGAGAAAACTTCCAAACAGCCAGTAGAATTTGCAACCATAGTATTTTTTCCAGCAGCATTCATAACAATTCTAACAGCCATTGACTGACCGCAACCAGCACAAGCAGTGTGTCCAGATACATAAAGATTTTCTTCAAAGTGTTTTTTTGTCATCTTTCCTTTTTCTCCTAAGACGCTTTAAATTCGTCCCAGAGCAAGTTTTTATTTAAATCAACAAATTTACAATTATTAACTTCTTTTTCTGCTGATTGGATAATATCAAGTATTGTGTTAATTGTTATATCTCTTCCGCCTAAACCAGCAATAAAACCGCTTGTTTTTTTATCTGAATTCAAGGTTGCTTTAATCTCTGAGTATAGCGCACCATCGGAACCTAACGAAATATTTTTGTCGATGACAGCGACATTAGAAACATTTTTTAAAGCAGATTCAATAGCTTTTTTTGGAAAAGGTCTATAAGTTACAATTTTTAAAAGGCCAATTTTTTTGCCTTTTTCTCTTTCAATATCAATAACGTCTTTAATCGTTCCACAAACAGACCCCATAGCTATTATTGCTAATTCAGCGTCTTCTAATTTATAACTTTCAACTAATTTTAAGCTATCCCTTGAAGTTAAGTCTTCATATTCCTTACTAATCTTTGGTATCAAATCAAGCACTTCTTCCATGGTTTTGTGTATAGCATAACGAGTTTCAGTGTATACGGTAGGATCACCTAAAAGACCAAAACTCATTGGGTTGTCAACATCAAGCTTATATGGAGGGTCATACTTTGGAAGGAATTTATCGACATCTTCTTGACTAGGCATATCAATTGTTTCCATACCATGAGTCAAGATAAACCCATCGACACAAACCATTATTGGTAACATTATTTTGGAATTCTCTCCAAGCTTATGACCAGTAATAATTAAATCAACTGCTTCTTGGTTATTTTCAGCATATAATTGTATCCAGCCAGCATCTCTTAAAGCAATTGAATCTTGCTGGTCATTCCAAATGTTAATCGGTGCAGATACAGCACGATTAGCGCAAATCATCATCACTGGTAATCGCATACCAGCTATACAAAATACAACCTCTCCCATCAATAATAAACCTTGAGAGCTAGTACAAGTAAAACTTCTTACTCCTGCAGATTGTGAGCCTAAAACTACTGACGCTGCTGAGTGTTCACTTTCAACATTTAAGGTTTCAGCTTTTAGATCGCCGTCAGCAACAAATTTAGCAAGATGCTCAACTATATGAGTTTGTGGAGTAATTGGATAGGCAGCAACAACACCTGGGCGACATAATTTTGCCGCTTCTGCCATTGCCCATGAACCTTCTAAATATTTTTTCATAATTTAATCTTGGTTAGGAACCATTTCAATATCTTTTTTAGGACAAATATAAGCACAAAGCCCACAGCCCTTACAGTAATCTAAGTCAACTGTATAAGTATTTTTCTCTGTACCTTCAATACACCCTTCAGGGCAAATTAATTTACATAAGCCACAATTAATACAATCTTTTTGTAAATATGATGGTTTTTGAGCTGAACGCCAAGAACCAGTTAAATTTGCACAAGAAGTTTTTGCTCGACTTGCTAAAATACTAAACACTTTCGTACCCCTTTCTTACGGCTTGGAGATTTTTTTCTAATAATTTAGGCTTATTTTTAAATCTGCTTTCGACTGCTTTTAAAACAGATTCTAATTTAATTTGACCAGTTACCTTTGCAAAAGCGCCTACTAAAATAGTATTAGCAAAAGGCTTTCCAATCATTTCCATAGCAATTGCCTCAGCCGGTAAAGTTTTAATTTCAACATTTTTAACCTCAGGAACAATTGTTTTATCTCTTATCGCTACAATAGCTTTTGTGCCCTCGTCTAAATTCTCAAAACATTTTTGGCTTTCAATTAAAGTAGGGTCAACAACAATAATGTAATCTGGTTTATAAATCTGAGAACGCAAACGAACAGGCTTATCATCAAACCTTACAAAAGCATTCATTGGTGCTCCCATTCTAGCAGCACCAAAATGAGGAAAAGCATAAGCATATTTATTTTCATAAAATAGCGATTCACCGAGTATTACTGCTGTTGTAATAGCTCCTTGACCTGCTCTAGCAAATATTTTTACTTCTTTCATTTCTGTCAAAAACTATTTTATTAATGAATATAATTTGAATACGTAAGACACCTTTTATATCACAAAACAAGAAAAAAACAAGAAAAAAACTAATCATTTATCCAAAATTCTTTTTTCCCTTTTTTATTCGTAAGATCAATAGCGATATTTACAATTTGGGCATCATATTTTGTGTTTTTACCATCTTCTAGTTCTTTACAGGCCTTAGCTAATCCTTTTGCTTCACGATAAGGACGACGATGAGTCATAGCTTCAAGAACGTCGCTCACTGCTAATATTCGTGCTTCTAAGACTATTTCATCACCTTTTAAGCCTTGGGGATAGCCTGAGCCATCAAGACGTTCGTGATGTTGATATATAATACTTGCTAGAGGGAATGGAAATTCAATATCTTTAATCAAATTATAACAATTTTGTACATGCTCTTGGATTAGGCGATACTCTAAGCTATTTAATTTTCCAGGCTTATTTAAAATGTCTAAAGGAATGCTTATCTTCCCTAAATCATGAAGTTCACCCGCAAGTTTAATAGCTAAAATTTGATTTTCATCCCAGCCTAAAACAGCAGCAATTGCCTCTGCTATTCCAGCTACGTTTCGAGTATGACTAAAAGTATAAGGGTCACGCATTTCAAGGGCTTTACCTAAAACCTCTAAGGCACTAATCATCATGTTCAAGCGTTGTTGTTCAAAATTAGCATAAGCAGTCATGTCTCGGGTTATGCCCATGGTTCCAATTATCTTACCAAAATTATTACGCATAGGAATTTTAGTGGTAATTACTTGATTCCATCGACCATTACCAAGCAAAGTTTTTTCGATTTTGCCAATGATTGGTTTACCAGTATTTAAAACTTGGCTGTCATCGTCAAACATGCTCTTGGCTTGTTTTGGAGAGAAGAAATCAAAGTCAGTTTTTCCAATTACATCTTCAGCTTTTAGTCCTGATCCTTGAATATAAAAATTATTGGCTTTAATTATTCTATTTTCACAGTCTTTAAAATAGATTGCATCAGGAATATTATCGAGAAGGTTTTCGAAAAAATTCCTTTCCATAGTTAACTTGTCAGCAATCTTTTTTTGAGTTGAAATATCTTGGATTAATCCCTCTATCCATCGTTCTTTTTTTCCCGATAAAGGTACTAAATTAGCGGTAATTGTTACCCATAAAGGTTGGCCATTTTTCTTCTTTAATGCTACTTCAAAAGCTTTAACACTTTTATTTCTATTTAAAATTTTTAAAAAGAGTTCTCTGTCTAGATGTTTAACAAAGAGATTACAAAATTGTTCTCTAATAAACCCTTTTTCAAAAGGATAGCCTAAGATTTTAGCCAAAGCTGGGTTAGATAAAATTATTTCACCTTCGGGAGTTAAGCAATATTGGAAAAGCCCGAGATGCAATGTATTATTGTCGTTAATATCTAAACAAAAGTTTTTCTTTTTTTTTAAAAAGCTCATATTGTGCCTTAAAGTTATTATATTATACCATTATGATTTAAAAAAGCCATTGATAATTTAATAAAGATAAAAAAATCCCCGCTCATTTTACTGAACGGGGATTTTCTTGTTTCTATTTTCTTTTCTTTTTAGTAACCCATTCCACCAGGCATTCCCATTCCACCAGGCATTCCACCAGGCATAGCAGGAGCGCTACCTTCTTTTTCTGGCTGATCAGCTATAACTACTTCAGTAGTAAGTAACAATGAAGCGATTGATGCAGCGTTTTGTAGAGCAGTTCTTGCTACTTTTGTAGGATCAATCACTCCAACTGCAAACATATCTGTTAGCTCTTCGTTATCGCTCTTTAGATCAAAGCCCATTGGTGACTTGCTACCCTTTACTTTAACAACTATGACATCACCTTTTAAACCAGCATTTGAAGCAAGTTGATTAAGCGGTGCTTCAAGAGCTCTACGAATAATGTCTACACCTGTTTTTTCATCACCTTCAAGCGAAAGCTTGTCAAGCGCTGGTAAACAATGAACTATTGCTACTTCTCCACCAGGAACAATTCCTTCTTGAACAGCAGCTCTAGTTGCGTGTAAAGCATCTTCGACTCTAGCCTTTTTTTCTTTCATTTCAGTTTCGGTTGCTGCCCCAATATTAATTACAGCAACTCCACCGGCTAATTTAGCTAATCTTTCTTGCAATTTCTCTTTATCATAATCAGAATCACTTTCTTCAATTTGGTTTTTAATTTGCTTGATTCTTCCTTGAATAGCACTAGTCTCTCCAGCACCTTCAACTATAGTTGTATTTTCTTTATTGATTCTAATTTTCTTTGCTCTTCCTAAATCTGGTAAATCAACATTTTCTAATTTTAAACCTAGGTCTTCAGTAATTGATTTTCCATTAGTAAGAATTGCTATATCATCTAACATAGCTTTACGTCTATCACCATAACCAGGTGCCTTAACTGCACAGCAAACTAAGGTTCCACGAATTTTATTAACTACTAATGTAGCTAAAGCTTCACCGTCGACATCTTCAGCAATTATCATTAAAGGTTTTCCTGTTCTAGCAATCTTTTCAAGAAGAGGTAACATGTCTTTTAAGTTAGAGATTTTTTTCTCATAAATTAAAATATAAGGATCATCAAGAGCTGCTTCCATCTTGTCAGTATCAGTAGCAAAATAAGGAGACAAATAACCTTGATCAAATTGCATACCTTCAACTGTATCTAAAGTAGTAGCTGTAGATTTTGCTTCCTCAGGGGTAATAACACCATCTTTTCCTACTTTTTCCATTGCATCAGCAATAAGAGCTCCAATTGTATCATCACCATTTGCAGCAATTGTTGCAACTTGAGCAGTTTCTTTTTTGTCTTTAACTTCTTTTGAAATTGATTTTAATTCTGTAATTATTACTTCGACTGCTTTGTCAATTCCTCTTTTTAAAGCCATAGGGTTTGCTCCAGCAGCAACATTCTTAAGCCCTTCTTTAAAAATTGCTTCAGTTAAAATAGTCGCAGTAGTTGTTCCATCACCAGCAGTATCAGAAGTCTTCTCGGCAACTTCTTTAATTAATTGAGCGCCGATGTTCTTATAAGCATCGTCAAGATCAATTTCCTTTGCTACGGTAACACCATCTTTAGTTATAGTTGGTGATCCAAATTTCTTTTCAATAATCGCGTTTCTTCCTTTTGGTCCTAATGTAACCTTAACCGCTTTTGAAAGAAGTTCAACGCCTTCTAATATTGCTTTTCGAGCCTGTTCACCAAATATTAATTGCTTTGCCATAAACTTTTTACCTCCTCAAATTTTCAATTCTAATTATTCTACAATTCCTAATACGTCATCTTCGCGAACAATAAGATAGTCATCACCATCTATTGATACTTCTGTTCCAGAATATTTTCCGTAAAGTACCTTGTTACCAACCTTTAACGATAAAGGTACAATATTGCCTTCAGGGTTTTTTCTCCCTTCTCCTATAGCAATTATTTCGCCTTCTTGAGGCTTTTCTTTTACTGTGTCCGGTATTACGATACCGCCCTTAGTCTGCTCTTTAGCGTCAAGCTGCTTCAGCAAAATTCTGTCTCCTAGTGGCTTAAACTTCATAAGTTACCTCCTTGAAATATGCCAATACATTTAGGTTTATAATTATTTAGCAATCTCTACCCTAGAGTGCTAAGTTATTACTATATCGATATTGTAATTAATGTCAAGAATTTTTTTTATTTTTATTAAGGAAGGTCACGACTTAAAATCTCAAGGCCTTTGAGGACTAATAATGGTTCATATTTAAAGGTAAAATCTAAATTAGGGATAATTGTTTTGGCTTCTCCTCCAGTGATAACAATTTTTTTGTTTTTGTTAATTTTTAGTTTTTTTTGGTATTTTTTAACTAAACAGTTAATCATTAGAGAAAACCCTTCAATTAGCCCTGTAGCTATACTATCTTTAGTAGTAGTAGGAATTATTTCTTTTGTCTTTTTAAGCTTTATTTGATTAGGAAGCAATGCACAGTGAGAAAATACTTTTAAAGTCGATCCAATACCAGGAAGGATTATTCCTCCCTGATAAAGATTATCTTTGGATAAAAAATCTAAAGTTATTGCGGTTCCAAAATCTAGGACTAATTGAGTTTTGGGAAATATTTTTTTAGCAGCAAATGCACCAACTAGACGATCCATACCTATTTGTTTTTTTTGATATAAAGATTTTATTGGTACTTCTATATCTTGACCAATTATCTGTATAGGTATTTTTAAGTTTTTAAATATTTCTGTAACTTTTGGTACAACCGAGCATACTAAAATTTTTTCATTTGGCTCAACCTTTAAATTATTTTTTAAAGAAGTTTTGGTAACTCCAAGAGTAGGTATTTTCCTAGCATGCTGAAGTTTATCTTTTTTAAAATGGGCGATATGAATACTTGTGTTTCCGACATCTATAGCAATCATCTTATTTATAGTTTAAAGGAAAAATAAAAAACGTAAAGCTTAAAATTAATAAAGGTTACATTGTATGTTATGGTTTTGACTTTATATTTTTTGTAATTTTCATAGCTTTTTTTAGCTCTTTTATTTTGTCGCGTAACTGAGTAGCTTTTTCAAAATGCAAGTTTTTTGCAGCTATAAACATTTCTTTTTCCAATTGTGCAACAATTTCATGAAGCTTAATCTCATCACCATCTAGTTCTAATCGTTTGTTTAAGTTATTCTCTTCTTTAAAATAAATCTCGATACCATTTTTAACTAATCTTTCTATACTTTGAGGAGTTATTTTGTGCTTAAGGTTATGGGCTAGTTGAATTTTACGTCGACGTCGACTTTCAGTAATTGCTTTTTTCATTGATTTAGTAATGCTATCGGCATACATATAGACTTCCCCATTTACATTACGAGCACATCGTCCAGCAATTTGAATCAAAGAAGTTGCTGAACGCAAAAATCCTTCTTTGTCAGCATCAAGAATTGCCACTAAAGATACCTCTGGTAAATCTAATCCTTCGCGAAGAAGATTAATACCGATCAAGGCATCAACTTTTTTTAAACGAAGATCTTTTATTATTTTTGTTCTTTCAAAAGTTTTGATTTCAGAATGAAGATAAGCGACTTTAAGACCTTCATTTTTTAAATAACTACTTAACTCTTCAGACATACGTTTGGTAAGTGTAATGATTAAGGTGCGTTCATTTTTCTTAGCTCTTTCTTTAACCTCTTGGATTAAATCATCAATTTGATTTTTAGTAGCCTTAACTGTGATTCTAGGGTCAGGTAAGCCAGTTGGACGGATAACTTGTTCAATAGTTTGACCTTTAGAAGAGTTTACTTCAAAGTCTCCAGGAGTTGCCGAGACAAAGACAGTTTTTTTAGTTAGAGGCAAGAATTCGTCGAATCTTAAAGGACGATTATCTAAGCAAGATGGTAGTCTAAAACCGTGCTCAACTAAAGTTTTTTTACGAGCCCTATCTCCATTATACATACCACGTATTTGAGGAATAGTTACGTGACTTTCATCAATTACCGTAAGAAAAGAACTGGGAAAGTAATCAATAAGACAATATGGACGTGAGCCAGGAACTTTTTGACTTAAGTGTCGAGAGTAATTTTCAATACCATGACAATAGCCACATTCAGCCAACATTTCCAGATCAAAATTAGTACGTTGATTAAGACGCTGAGCTTCTAGAAGTTTTCCTTCCTTGTTTAAAACGCTTAGTCTTTCTTTTAATTCTGACCTGATGGTTTTAAAAGCTCTATCAACCTTATCTTTGCTGATAATAAAGTGTTTAGCTGGGTAAATATTTATTTTTTCTATCTCTTTATTTTTTTTACCACTAACTGGTTTGAATTCATAAATTTTTTCTATTGTATCACCAAAAAATTCTATTCTTATTCCTTGCTCTTTGTAAGCAGGAAAAATATCTAAGGTATCACCTTTAATTCGAAAAGATCCTCTTTTAAAATCAAGGTCATTTCTTTCATATTGCAAGGTTATTAAACTTTTAAGAATAGCTTTTTGAACAATCTTATCGCCAATTTTTAAAAAGAGGGTTAAATTCTGATAATTTTCCGGGGCACCAATATTATAAATGCATGATACTGAGGCTACCACTATAATATCTTTACGACTAGATAAAGAGCTAGTTGTTGATAGGCGAAGCCGATCAAGCTTTTCATTTATTGAAGCGTCTTTTTCAATATAGGTGTCAGTTTGAGGAATATAACTTTCTGGTTGATAATAATCATAGTAACTTACAAAATATTCTACAGCATTGTGAGGGAAAAAATCTTTAAATTCAGCATAAAGCTGGCTAGCTAAAGTTTTATTATGCGAGATAACTAAAACTGGTCGATTGATTTTCTCAATTGCACAAGCCAAGCTAAAAGTTTTTCCTGATCCAGTTACACCTAGCAGAGTTTGAAAGCGTTGCTCCTCTTTTATTCCAGTAATTAATTTTTTAATCGCTTGAGGTTGATCCCCGGTAGGTTTAAATTTACTGATCAGCTTAAATTTATCCATTGATTACTTTTTGAGCAGTAGTAAACATTAATCAGAAATATCTAGGGAAAAATCAATTACTTCAGGCGAGTCAGTAATCATGCCTATCGAAACATGGTCTACTCCACTGCTAGCCACAGCTTTTACATTCTTTAAGTTCACTCCACCTGATGCTTCAAGTTTAATTTTAGGGTAATGCTTATTCCGAAAACAAACAGCCTTTTTTAAACTAACTACAGAAAAATTATCAAGCATGATTATGTTAGGTTTATATTTGAGCACTTCTTTTAATTCCGCTACGCTTTCTACCTCAACTTCTATTTTTAAAGAACTCTTTTTCCTTAAGCTATCTATTAAGGTACTAAAACGTTTTTTGTTTAAATGTCCATTATATATATATCCAGCAGCCTTTAGGTGATTGTCTTTGACAATAATACCATCAGACAATGAACTACGATGATTATATCCACCACCAGCTTTAACAGCATATTTTTCTAAGATTCTTAAGTTAGGTATGGTTTTGCGAGTATCTTTAATTTGAACTTTTAGGCCTTTAGTTTTTTCAACAAATTTTCTCGTCACTGTGGAAATTCCCGAAAGCAATGATAAAAAGTTTAAAGCTACTCGTTCACCACTAATAATTGTTTGTAAATTCCCGGAAATAGTAGCAATATTATCACCCTTCTTAAAATTAGAACCATCTTTTTTTAAGGCTTTAAAAGTTATTTTTTTATTTATTAATTTAAAAACGGTTCTGGCTATCTCTATTCCTGCAAGTACGCCTTTTTCTTGAGCGACAATTATTCCCTTTCCTTTAAGCTTAGGAGAAATAGCACAAAGGGTGGTTATGTCATTTTGACAACTGTCTTCCTTTAAAGAATTGATTATTATAGATTGGATTTGTTTATTTAAAGACATCTTTTAAACCTCCTAGGCGTATAAAATTTTCTGATATATCTTGAAATTTCTTTTTCTCTCTATTCACAATTTCAGGAGAAGCTCGTTCTAAAAACTTTTCATTTTTTAATTTTTTAGAAACTACCTTTAAAACGTTGCCTAAATTATTAATTTTTTTATCTAAAGATGTAAGGAAAACACTTAAATCTGCTGATTCTATATCTATATTCAAAGCTAAACCTTCTGCTTCAAAAAGAACTCTTTCTAATTTGCTCACAAAATTTATTGATTCACTAAGAGTAAGACGTTTTATCCAGGTGATATTTTCTTTCCAAAACTTCTCATTCACTTGGCTTAAGCATAGGCTTAATTTAACCTTTTTTTGTCCTAAACCTAAATCAGCTTTTATGTTGCGTAGATTACCTATTATATTAATAAGAGAAGTAACTTCTTCTCCACGAGTTCTCAGCTTGTATTCAATAGGCCATAAGGATTTAACTATAGTTTTTTCTAAAGAAAGATTAGTTTGCTTGCTAATTATAGAGAAAATTTCTTCAGTTATAAAAGGCATTAGAGGGTGCAACAATTTTATTGAATTCAAAAGAACATAAACCAGCACTTTTGCTTTATCTAGATTAACATTATCTTTAACAATTTCAATATACCAATCACAAAAAACATGCCAAAAAAAGTCATAAGTTTTTTTAGTTGCTTCATTCAATGAATATTTATCAATTTTACTTGAGACTTCATTAATTGTACTATTCAATTCAGTTAAAACCCAACTATCAACAGAATCAAGATGAGTAAATTTAAAATCTTTTATTTCCAAATTATTTTCTTCAATTTTTAAAAAAATAAAGCGAGTAGCATTCCAAATTTTATTAGAAAAATTCCTTCCAACTAAAAATTTTTCCTCATTCAAATAAGCATCTGATCCGCTAGCAGCAAGAAGCATCAAAGAAAATCTTAGAGCATCTGCACCAAATTTATCAATAATTTCTAAAGGATCAATTGTATTTCCTAAAGATTTTGACATTTTTATTCCTTTTTCGTCCCTTACGGTTCCGTGTATCAACACATCCTTAAAAGGAATTTTTTTAGTAAATTCCAAACTAGCCATAATCATTCGAGCAACCCAGAAAAATAAAATTTCCGAAGCAGTTACAAGGCAGTCTGTAGGATAAAAATATTTAAGATCTTTTGTTTCTTCAGGCCAGCCAAAAGTTGTAAATGGCCATAGCCAACTTGAAAACCAAGTATCTAAAACATCTTCATCTTGTTTTAAGTTTTTCGAACCACATATAGAACATTCTTTTGGCCTTGTTTTAGATACGATTATTCCAACTTCATTATCTTGATCAACGTTTTTTCGACAATCAAGACAATAGTATACTGGCAGGCGATGGCCCCACCATATTTGTCGTGATATACACCAATCTTGGATATTATGCATCCAGTTAAGGTAAACCTTTTTCCATCTTTGAGGATAAAATTTTATTTTTTCTTCTTCGACTACTTGTATTGCTGGAGCAGCTAAGGGTTTCATTTTTACAAACCATTGCAATGACATTCTTGGTTCAATTATTGTATTACAACGATAACAATGTCCAGCACTTACAACATAAGGTATTTTTTTATTAAGTAGACCTTTATCTTCTAGGAGAGTTAATAAAACTTTTCGAGCTTGGAACCTATCCATGCCAATAAAGTCATTGGGAACATTTTTGTTTAGGGTGGCATCGGTATCCATTATGTTTATGAATTCTAGGTTATGTTTTTTACCAATTATAAAATCAGTAGAGTCATGAGCTGGTGTTACCTTAACTATACCAGTACCAAATTCTGGATCAATAGCATCATCCTCAACAATTGGCAATTCTTTATTAACTATGGGTAATATAACTTTAACCCTTTTTAACCATTGATAACGTTTATCTTTAGGATTAATAGCTATTGCTGTATCACCGAACATTGTTTCCGGCCTTGTTGTTGCTACAACTATATATTTTTTGTCATCTGGTAGATTAGTATCCGATTTAACAGGATACTTTATGTAATATAGCCAGCCATCAATATCTTTGTGAGCTGCTTCTTCATCACTTAAAGCAGTTTTGCATCTTGGACACCAGTTTATAATATAATTTCCTCTATAGACTAAACCTTTTTCGTATAGTTTTACAAAAACTTCCCCCACAGCGTTACTATATTTATCATCCATAGTAAAACGTAATCTTTCCCAGTCACAACTTGCACCTAATTGTTTAAGCTGATTTATAATAGTTGATCCATATTCATCTCGCCAAGCCCAAAGTTTTTTGATAAATTCTTCTCGACCAATATCTTCTTTACGCAAACTTTCTTTTGCTAAATTTCTTTCAACAACATTTTGAGTAGCAATTCCAGCATGGTCAGTTCCTGGCATCCAAAGGGATTGGCATCCTTTCATTCTTTGGTAACGAATTAAGAGATCTTGGATTGTGCTATTTAAGCCATGACCCATATGGAGGATACCAGTAATGTTCGGAGGTGGAATAACTATTGAATAATTTTTACTAGATCCAGCTTGGGCAGAAAAATCCTTATTCTTAAGCCATTGCTTTAGGATTCGTGGTTCAACTTCTTTAGGGTCATATCTTGAAGGAATATCCATAATTATTATTAAAAATGATTATTTTAGTTAAAAAATTATATAATACAGACAGAAAAATTACAACACAAATCTTGAAATTTGAGGATTTATTCTCCAATTAGCTTTACTAAAATACGCTTAGGTCTTTGACCATCAAATTCAGCATAAAAAATTTGTTCCCAAGGTCCAAAATCTAACTTGCCTTTAGTTATTGCTATAACCACTTCTCTGCCCATGATTGTCCGCCTAAGATGAGCGTAACCATTATCTTCACCAATCAGATTATGTCTGTACTTATCAACATCTTCAGGAACTAAGCCTTCTAGCCACTGTTTAAAATCTTCTTTTAAGCCTTTTTCTTCATCATTAATAAAAACCGAAGCTGTTATGTGCATAGCATTTACTAAACATAAGCCTTCTTGAATTTTGCTTTTGATTAAGATATCTTCAATCTTTGATGTAAGGTTGATGAATTCAACTCTTTTTTTAGTGTTTAATACTAGGTGCTCTGTATGGCTTTTCACTACTTATCTCCTACTATTTTATTTTCTAATTCTCCAATTCCTTCAATTTTAACCATAACTTTATCACCAATATTCATTTTGCCTATTCCAGAAGGTGTTCCAGTTGAAATTACATCACCAGGTAACAGAGTCATTATTTGAGAAATAAAAGCTACTAAGTGGGGTATTTTAAAGATAAAATTTTTTGTTGATGAAGTTTGTTTTATTTTGTTATTTAAAAATAATTGAATAGCTAGACTTTCAGTAGAAGCTTCTGTTTCAACCCAAGGTCCAAGAGGGCAAAAAGTATCAAATGATTTGGCTCGAGTCCACTGCCCATCTTTATTCTGAAGATCCCTTGCAGTTATATCGTTAAGGCAAGTATAACCAAGTATATAGTTTTTTGCATCTTCTTTTTTAATCTTCTTGGCTGGTTTTTTTATTACTAGCGCTAACTCAGCTTCATAATCTAAGCGTTTTACGCTATTAGGATATTTGATTGCATCTTTATTTCCAATAAGAGTGGTTGCCGGCTTTAAGAATATTATCGGTTCTTGGGGAATGTTCATTTTTAGCTCTTTAGCATGATCTCGATAATTAAGGCCAACAAGAATTATTTTGCTAGCATTAGCTGGGGCAAGTAATTTACATTCCGCCAGAAGAACTTTTTTTGAAGATGGTTTTATTCCATTAAATGGTGGTGATTTTAAGATTGTTACCTTTTCTTCTTCAACCATACCCCAATAAATAGTTTTTTTATAAATAAATTTAGCAAGTTTCATATAGAATTATTATAACGACTCAAATAATGGTATAAACTGAGGAAAAGATTTATTTATACACTTAGTATCATCAATAGTACAATTGTTTCCAATCGCTGCTCCAAGGATAATAGCACTCATGGCACTGCGATGGTCATCAAAAGCTTTAAAATGTGCGGGCTTGTGTTCTTTTGTGCCTTCAATCATTATTTCATCATCAACACTTGTATCTGCTTTTACACCAGCAAGAGTTAGATTCTCAGAAATTGATTTAATTCTGTCAGTTTCTTTTACTCTTAATTCATTTATCCCTTGAATAAGTGTTTTCCCAGTAGCAAAAGAAGCAGCTACACAAAGTATTGGTATTTCATCAATCATTGAAGGAACTTCATCTGGTTCCACTACTGAACTTCTTAAGTAAGAACTTTTAGCTGTAATATCAGCATAAGGCTCATAGCCATCTCTTTCATTAGTAATTTTTATATTAGCACCCATATCCTTTAGAACTTTTAATAGCCCACAACGACTAGGATTAATATTAACATTTTTTATAGTTATTTCGGTATTTTCTAAGATTAAGGCAAGAACGATAAAAAAAGCTGCCGAAGAAAAATCAGAAGGAACATACAATTCTTTTGGTGAAATTAATTCCTTTGTTGGTTGACAAATGATTTCTTTGCCATCTACTTCAATATTTGCGTTAAAAAGTTTTAACATTCTTTCGGTGTGGTCTCTAGATTTATAAAGTTCATGAATAATGGTTTGAGAATCAGCATAAAGAGAGGCTAATATGATTGCTGACTTTACTTGAGCACTAGCAATTTTTAAATTAAATTCCATCCCTTTTATGCCTTCTTTGCTTGGTGATATTGATAAAGGTGGAGAAACAATTGGCGCAGTATCAAAGAAGCCACTACCCTGTTTTTCTCCTTCTATTATTGCTCCCATTTGGCTTAAAGGCTTAATAATTCTATCCATAGGCCTTTTGCTTAAAGATTTAGCAGCTTTGAATTCAATAGGAAATTTCTGTGCAACGAGTATACCACTAAGTATTCTTATTGTTGTTCCAGATTCTTGAGCATAGAGATCAGTTTTTTCAGTTATTGGAAAATGCATTCCTGTACCATTAACAATAAGACAATCATCTTTCTTCTCTACCTTTACACCTAGCCTTTCTAGGCACTCTATAGTTGCTAAAGAATCTTCACTGTGCAAAAAAGGTTTTACTATAGTTTTATCTTTGCAAAGAGACGATATTATAGCAGCTCTATGAGATATAGATTTGTCTGGCGGAACATTGATTTCTTTAGTTAAATTATTTAAATATTTTATTCTGTACATATTTTTAAATTTATTAATTATTGTCGTATTTTGTGATCAGTCATAAAATTTGGAAAAATATCTGGTAATGTTGATTCAAATTTTAATACTTTTGAATTTCTTGGATGAGAAAAGCTTATTGCTTTAGCATGCAAAAACAATCTTTTGTAATCATCTTTTAAACCATATTTTTTATCACCAACAATTGGAAATCCTAAAAATTTTAAATGTACTCTTATTTGATGCATTCTTCCAGTTCGTGGTCTAAGGCTTAAATAAGTTGAATCTTCTAGTCGAGTCAGGACTTCAAGGTTAGTGCGCGCTTGTTTTGCTTTAAGAAAGCTAACCTTCATTTTAAGTCGGTTTTTAGTATCTCTAGTTAGCGGTAAATCGATGAGCATTTTTTCTTTATTTACTTTACCCCAAACTATTGCCCGATACTCTTTAGAAATCGTTCGTGCTTTAAATTGAGCAACAAGGTTATTGTAGCTATTCTCATTTTTTGTTAAAACAATAACACCACTAGTTTCTTTATCTAAACGATGAACTACTCCTGGACGTAAATTATCTGCAGAAGGACTAAGTTCTTTTTTCAAATATATCAAAGCATTGACTAATGTCTGATTATAGCCTTCTTGAGGTGGATGTACAACTAATCCAGAAGGTTTATCAACAACTATTACGTCATCATCTTCATAGATAATTTTAACCGCAAAATCAAATGGCTTCAACTCCTTTTTTTCTTCTTTTAAAATGATTGAAATTTGTTGTCCCTGACAAACTATAAAACTTGCTTTTCTTTTTTGCTTATCAATAAGGACAAGACCATCTTTGATTATATTATTAATTTTTGTTCTAGAAAGAAAATCTAACCTGTTACTTAAGAACTTGTCTAGTCGTTGGCCAATGTCTTCTTCCCCAACAATTAAATGCTTTTTCATTTTTGTGATTTTACTTTTTTCTGAAGATAACAAGAATCCCAGAGTAAAAAAAATACACCAGTGGTTATACAAGAATCTGAGATATTAAAAACTGGCCAAACTCTAAAATCAATATAGTCAATAACATAACCTAAGAATAACCGATCCCAAAGATTTGAAAGAGCGCCACCAATAATTAATCCACTAGCAATTAAAAAAAGTGTGCGCTTACTGTTTTCTTTTTTAATAAAAATTAAAAAAAGAAAAATAAAAGCTATACTAATATAAATTAAGAAAGTGCTATTTTTTTGTAAAATTCCAAAAGCTGCTCCTCTATTATATACAAGGGTAATATGAAAAATATTTTTAATAATTGGAATTGACTGAAAAGAAAGTTGTGAGTGAAAATAGCTCTTAACCAAGAAATCACTAAAAAATACTATCGTGGCAGTTATCCACGTTTTTGCCATAACTATAGTTTATTCTCTTTTTCTAGCTTTTCTTTACACCTACGACAATATTTTGCATAGGGCATAACATTAAGACGACTCTTGGCTATATCTTTTTTGCATACACCGCATATTCCGTAACTTTTATCTTGAATTCGTTTTAAAGCTTCGTCTATATTTATAACAATTCTTCTTTCATTAGACACGAGATTTAGATTGAAATCACGTTCGTAACTATCAGTAGCTACATCTGCTAAATGAAGACCATAGCCAGAGATATCCTTTTGAGATTTCATTAGAGTATCTTTTGAGGTATCTCTAATCTGAGCTAAAACATCGTCTTTAAGATCAAATAATTTTTCCTTATAAGAATCCAAATCTTTTTTTGCAAATCTTTTTTTCATTAATTACTCCTTTAAGGCTTTTGAACACTTATTACAAATATCAGGGTGTTCTGAGTTTTGACCAACACTATCGCTCCAATTCCAACAACGTAAACATTTTTTACCTTTAGCCTTTTCTATATTAATGACGAAATCACCTTCTTTTATTGATACTGAAGAAACAATAAAAATTTCATTGAAAATATTTTGATACTTCTTATAAAAAGAATAATCTTCGCCTTTACAGTTTATAAAAACTTCTGCTTCCAGAGAACTGCCAACAACTCCTGATTCTCGTTTTTTTTCTATTTCTTTTAAAACCTGTTCGCGTAAGAAGAATATCTTTTCCCAATTTTTTAGAATTTCTTGATTAAACCATTTTTTAGGGTATTCCTTAGCAAAAGAAGAAAGAAATATTGAATCTTTATTTTCTGTAGGTCTATCCCAAGCCAGATAAGCCTCTTCAGCTGTAAATGAAAGAATTGGAGCAATTAATTTAAGCAAAACTTCTAAAATTTGATAAAGAACAAATTGTGCACTCTTGCGTGGACCTGAATGCTGTGAAAAAGTATATAATCTGTCTTTTAAAATGTCAAGGTAAAAAGAGCTTAAATCTAAATTACAAAAATTAAATATTTTTTGACAAACTTTATAAAAGCTAAAATCTTCATAAGAAGCAATGGTTTCTTGATAAAAACAGATTAATTTGGCTAACATTAATTTATCAACTTCTTCCAAATTCGCATAAGATAAATTAGCCTCTTCAAGGCTAAAATCAGATATGTTGCCCATAATAAATTTTATGGTGTTACGCATTTTTCTATACATATCAACTAATTGCTTAATGATCCCGTCTGAAATCTTGATATCTTCACTATAGTCGGTATAAGCTGCCCATAAGCGTAAAATTTCAGCACCATATTGCTTTGAGATTTTTTGAGGAGCTATTACATTACCTAGAGATTTTGACATTTTCCTTCCTTCACCATCGACTACAAAACCATGAGTTAAAACCGTTTTAAACGGAGCTTGTTTTTCTTTAGCAACAGAAGGAATCATTGAAGCCTGGAACCATCCTCTATGTTGATCACTGCCTTCTAAATATAAGTCTGCTGGAAATTCAAGATCAGGATTATTTTTTACTACGGCTAGGAAACTTGCTCCAGATTCAAACCAGACATCAAGGATATCAAATTCCTTTACAAAATCTTTGCAACCGCAAGAACATTTGAAATTTTTTGGAAGGAATTCACTTAGTTCTAGGGTAAACCAGGAATCAGAACCGTTTTTACCAAAAATTTCCGCAGTTTTATCAATAATTTCTTTCGTTAAAATTACTTTTTCACATTGTTTACATTTTATTGCTGGTATTGGTATGCCCCAAAGCCTTTGACGAGAAAGACACCAATCAGGACGGGTTAATAGCATTCCTTTCATCCTTTCTTTGCCAGATGAAGGAACCCAACGTACGTTATCGACTTCTTTAAGCGCTTTTTGGCGTAGATCGTCATGATCAATATTTAAAAACCATTGAAAAGTAGCACGAAAAATTATTTGTTGCTTGCAACGCCAACAATGTGGATAAGAATGATTTATCTTTTCATGGACAACCAAAGCTCCCTTATCATTTAAAGTCTGTATTACTGAACTGTTAGCACTTTTTACGTTTTGGCCTTTAAATTCTTCTGGCTCTTGGAATATCCCTTTATCATCTACCGTCATAAGAATATTTAAATCATATTTTTTAGTTAAAGAAAAATCTTCTGTTCCGTGACCAGGAGCAATATGTACGCAACCGCTACCTTCTTCGCAAGATATAAAGTCAGCTAAAACAACTGGAGATTCTCGATTAAGGAAGGGGTGTTTCAAACAACAGTGTTCAAGCGCTCTTCCCATATATTTTTTTACAGTGTCTAATTTTATTTGAAATTTTTCTTCCAAAGAAGGAATCAATGCTGTTGCTAAAATAACTAATTTATCTTGAAATTTAACAAGGGAGTATTCTAATTCAGGATGCACAGCAACAGCAACATTAGAAACTACGGTCCAAGGTGTAGTTGTCCAGACTAAAAAATATACTTCTTGCTCTTTTTCTGGAGGAATGTCTTCACCGCTAGACTTTTCTCCTGAAACTAATTTAAACAGAAAATAAATTGAATCAGATTGTTTGTCAGCATATTCCACTTCAGCTTCAGCTAAAGCCGTTTCACAAGTTGGACACCAATTAACTGGTTTGCGTCCTCGGTAAATATATCCTTGAGAAACTAAATCTCCAAGAAGTTGAACTACAGCTTGTTCATATTTAGAATTTACGGTAAGGTATGGATTATCTTGGTCGCTAAATACACCTAAACGAATGAATTCCTGACCTTGTAATTCAACAAATTTTAAAGCATAATCCTTGGCTTTTTTTCTAAAATCACTAGCATCTACATCATGTTTATTAGACCCTAATTCTTTAAAAAGCTGATGTTCTACAGGTAAACCATGACAATCCCAGCCAATAATAAAAGGACAATCATAACCGCTAAGAATTTTATACTTAATAATTATATCTTTTAAAAGTTTATTTAAGGCATGCCCTATATGAATTGTCCCATTAGCATATGGTGGACCATCATGAAGTATAAATTTTTTATTTCCTTTAAGGTTTTCTCTTATTTTTTGGTAAATACCTGAATCCTGCCAAGACGAAATAAGCTTAGGTTCTAAGACTGAAAGATTCGCCTTCATTGAAAAATTAGTACGTGGTAAATTTAAAGTGTCTTTGTAATTTGGGGTCATACTTCGATTCCTTCGTCACTCAGTATGCCCCTGAGTGAAGTCGAATGGGTCATTTTAAAAATTAGTAATTTTTCTAAAAATGCTTAAACGTCTTTGGACATCTGAGACAGTTACATTTTGTAATCTTCTTAGGCTAAAGTCTTCAACTGCAAAAGTTGCCATTATACTGCCATAAACAACTGCTTCCCTGAGACTCTTTTGATTGTATTTTTTAACTTTTGCTAGGTAACCCATTAATCCACCAGCAAAAGTATCACCAGCACCAGTAGGATCATAGACAGACTCTAACAAATATGCTGGAGTTGTAAAGATATGTTTTTGTGAAAACAAAAGCACTCCATGCTCGCCCTTTTTTATGATTACTACCGATGGACCTAATTTCGAGATTTCTTTACCAGCCTTGACAAGATTATTCTCACCAACCAATTCCTTGGCCTCTGTTTCATTAAGAAGGCAAATATCTACTCTCCTTAAGAGTTTCACTAGTTGGCTACGTTTAGTATTAATCCAATAATTCATAGTATCACAAGCAACTATTTTTGGTTTTTTAACTTGGTTTAAAACCTTTTCTTGTATTTGAGGATCAATATTGGCTAAAAATATAAATTTATTTTTCTGATAAGCTTTCGGGATTATAGGATTAAATTCTCCGAAAACATTTAAATTGGTGCGAATTGTTTTTGGGTTTGAAAAGTCACGACCATATTCTCCTTCCCAACGAAAGGTTTTACCTTTTTCTTTTTTTAGACCAGTTAAATCAATACCTTTATTTTTAAGGAGTTTTATATATTCATTTGGAAAATCTTGTCCAACTACAGCAACTAAATTAACTAGACTGAATACACTAGCACTTACGGCAGAAAAAGTCGCAGACCCCCCAAGAATATCCTTCTCTTTACCAAAAGGAGTTTTTATTGTATCTAGTGCAACTGAACCGACTACTAAAACACTCATTTTATATATTTGTTAATTAAAATATTTAATCTATCTTTAGTTTCTTGAGAAATAAATTCTGGTTTAGTAATTATTGCATTTTTTAAAGCTTCTTGACATTCACAGCTTTTATTGCTATCGACAAGAGATATAAATTCCTTAAGTAAAGTTTTTGAATTAGCAACATTCTTTTTAAGGTTGGATAATATTTCATCTAAGGTTACGCTACCATGATTTGGATGCCAGCAATCATAATCAGTGACTGCTGCTAAACTTACATAGCAAATTTCAGCCTCGCGAGCTAAGCGTGCTTCAATCATATTAGTCATTCCAACAATGTCCATTCCCCAGCTACGATAAAGGTTTGATTCTGCTAAAGTTGAGAATTGCGGTCCTTCCATATTAAGATATGTTCCGCCATAATGAGCGGTTATTTTACAATTTTGGGCAGCTTGTTTTAGTGTTTTGGCTAAATCTTTACAAATTGGATGAGCAAAACCAACATGAGCAGTAATACCTTGATCAAAAAAAGTATATTTACGAGCTTGGTTAGTTCGATCTACAAATTGGTTAGGAATTAAAAAATCTAAAGGCTTGTATTCTTCTTTTAAGGAACCACAAGCTGAAATAGAAATTATTTTTTCAACACCAAGTTGCTTCATTCCATAAATATTTGCGCGATAATTAATTTCTGACGGATTGGATTGGTGGTGTTTCCCATGGCGAGGGAGGAAAACAATTTCTTTTCCCTCTAAATTACTAATGGTAAATTCATCTGATGGGGTACCATAAGGTGTATCTAAAGAAACTTCCTCTATTTTCTTTAGATTTTCTAAATCATAAAGCCCACTTCCACTAATTACACCTATTCTTCCCATAATTATTTTTTCTCCATATTAGCAAGGTTAGAAGAAATTTCTTTAGCTCTTTGGCAAGCCTTATTAATGCCTAAGGCAATTATTTGATTTAATTTTTTAGCTTTAAAAACCTTTAATGCTGCCTCAGTAGTTCCTTTTTTAGAAGCAACGCTATTAACCAATGTTTTAAATTCTTCCTTTGAGGCTTTTGCTAGTTTAACGGCACCTAAAAAGGTTTGGATTATCATCCTTTTAGCTTCTTTTTTAGTAAAACCTAATTTTAGTGTCTCTTGATACATCGAATCCATAAAATAAAAAATATATCCAGGACCACTACCGCTGACTCCAGTTGCCTTATCTAGATATTTTTCATTAATTGTAATAACTTTTCCAATGGATGAAAAAATATCTTTCACTTTTACAAGATCAGCTTTTTTAGCATTTTTCCCTTTTGAAATAAAAGAAAAAGATTCTTCTACTTTTGCAGCTAAATTTGGCATAACCCTTATTACTCTTATGCCCAATGAACGCTTTTGGAACCAAGATAATGGAATTCCAGCTGCGATACTAACTAAAAGAGGTTTTTTCTTAAGTAATACATCTTTATTCTGAGTTAGAAAAGCTTCTATATCTTGAGGCTTAATTGCTAATACAATTATTTCAGATAATCTAATCAGCGTATTAATATCCTTTGCAAAACATAAATCTTTAGCTTTTGTTTTCTTTTTTGGGTTAGAATCATAAACCAAAACTTCATATTGGATTTTCTTGTTAAAAGCTGTTGCACAAGAACTACCCATATTGCCAAAACCAATAACCCCAATTTTAATTTTTTTACTCATAAGTGTTGATTAAATTATCATAAAAGAGACACAGTGTCAACGAAAACGTAGGATAGTAAATCCTAAAAAATGAATTAACCTTACAAACTAAGGGTTAGTAAAAGAATGAAAAGTTTTCCCCAATAACTAATGAAATTAAAAATAGGCAAATTGGGCAATTTTTGATATAATGATATTAATGAAAAAAATAAAAATTTATCCCAGTGGTCCTGCATTGATAGTATTGTTTTCGATTCTTTTTTTCAGCTCTCCTCTTTTCGCTAAAGAATCGATGACTAAACAACTAGTTAAGGAAAAAAAAGATTTTTATAACAATCAAATAACTATTGATAACAAATTATTTCTTAATCAAGTAGAAACAAATTTACATTATTTAATTACAATAAACAATTATACCATCAAAGTTCTTAATTCTCTATCTACAATAAGCGAACTAAGCTATTCTAATTTTATAAATATTCTTCGAAAAAAAACAAAAAAGATAATACCAGAATTAACTAACTTTAAAAAATCTGGACAAAGCATTAAGCGTTTTATTGAAGAACGTTTTGTTCAAGAAAATAATTTAGTAGATAATCTTAATCAATTGGTTTCAAAATATCAAGAAATTAAAAAACTAGACCCTTCCTTGAATAACTTTGGTAGAGACTTTCCTTCTGAAGGCTCTTATCACTATTATGAACTTCTTTCAAAAAATCTTGAGTATACTCCTTTAGAAATTCTTAAACAAATGAACACAACTTGTAGAAATCTTGGTGAGTTTGCTATGAAGTATAAAATTGAAAGTTTAAAAAATCTTTTACCAGAAAAAATACTTTTTTTAGAAAAATCCTATAATGAGATTACGGATTATTTAATTATTAATTTAAAGTATCTTAGTAATAACTGGGGACGCAAGATGATTTTGCAGGCCATTGAATTAGCTCAACAACAAATTCTTTTAACTAAAAATTTTATTTCAAGCGTATCTATCAAGCTTGATTCAATAGCTACACCACAAAATGCTAAATCGCCTGACCTTGAGGTTGTATCCATTGAAATGACTTTTAAAGAAAAAGTAAAGATAGGTACAGAAGTGAATATTGCAATAACAATAAAAAATACAGGCGACTTAACTGTTGGTTTTTCAAAAGCAAAAGTAACCCTTCCTGATAATACAACAAAAATCTTCGATGTACCCGAACTAAAAAGTGCTCAAACTTATGTTGAACATTTAAAATATAAACTAAGTGCTTTAGGAAAAAATCAATTTAAAGTTAGAGCTAACTCAGGATTTAAAACTTGGGAATCAAACATTTCAAATAATGTAACTAAAAGAGCTCTTATCCTCCAATAGCCAGCTTGTTAGTTTTTATTTCTCTTCAAAAACTTTTTCTAAAAGTTCATTATCCAAGTAATACGATTTAAAGGCCGGTTCACCATTTTTAAAAAAAATATAGGTAGGTATACCTGTAACTGAAAATTTTTGGGCAATATACCCTTCTTGGTCTAATATGATTTTATTTTTTATAGTGCTGTTTAAATCTTTTGCATTAGTATAGGCTTTAACTGATGACTTATTTTCTCCAGTATTAATATACCAGACACTAATATCTTTGAAAAATATGCGTTTTTCTGAAAGGCGGCCAAGCTCACGACGACAACTAGGGCACCAAGTGGCCCAAAGGAGTAAAACAGTATTTTCCTGAGAAATCATCTTATCATAAGTTATACTTTCATCGTTTAAAATAGAAAAATTTCGCTGAGCAGCAAAGCTTGGAGCTATAAAACAAAAAAACAGTAAAATTAAAATAATTTTTTTCATCCTATTACCTTTATAAATTTTATAATGAAATATATGCCTACTAATGCTAAAGTTGCACTTAAAATCCTTTTTATAATTATAAGCCACAAACCCTGTTTTGGCAACTTTTGAATCAAACTAGCAAATGTACCTAATACGATTAACAACGTGCCTTGGCCAAGAGAAAAAAGAAAAAGCGCTACAGCACCCCAAACAATATTTTGCTTTATCGAAATTAAACTTAAAATTGGACCTAGAACTGGAAAATTACAAGGGATAAAAGCAAAGGCACTAATCATTCCTAAAATAAAAACCGAAAAAAGACTTCCTTTAACTTTGTAAGTACATCCTGGCCAAAAAGGTAAATTTATGCTAATAAGCCCCAAAGAAATAGCACTAAAAAGAAAAAATAAAATAGCTAAGACAATATAAGTTATTGGATTAATGAAAAGTGTCCCAAGTAATATACCGAAAAAAGCAGAAACTATGCCTAGGGTTGTGTAAATTACTGATAAGCCTAATACAAAACTAAGGCTTATAAGAAATCCTCTAAGTTTAGTTGAAGCTGATACTGCACCAACAATTCCTAAAGTAATCGGGATTAAAGGCAATATACAGGGAGATAAGCTTGCCAATACTCCAGCTATAAAGCTTATTCCTAATCCTAAGAATGTAAATGGAGTAAACAACTTATCTAAATTGACTAGTACCTGATTAAACATTTGTTTCTCTTTTTAACCACTTGTGGTACTGATTATCAATTTCAAAGCCAATTATTTCTGGAACATAATACGGGTGATTAAGCTTACCTTGCCACATTGTTCATTTATTTTTTTTAAGAAGCTTACAAAATCGTTGAGCACTACGACGACAATTATCTTCAGATCTCTGATCAACGTTACCTATTGCTACTGGACCATAATGATCGCCTTTAAAATCGCCCTGAATAATCATCCCGTGGATTAGCATTGCTTCTAGGATACTTAAGATTGTGGTCTCATTTCCCCCAGCAATATTTGCTGCTGAAGAAAACGCTGCACCTAATTTTCCATCAAGTTGTCCATGAAAAGCTACACTTGCGTCAAATAATTCTTTAATTTGTGCAGACAAGGTTCCATAATAAGTAGGAGAACCAACTATTATGCCATCATATTCTAGAAGTTCTTTAGCTTTTATTTCTGATATATCCTTAAGAGAGACATCGAATTTATTATTTTTTATTTCGTCGGCAATTGTTTCAGCCATTTTTTTTGTTGTACCACTTTTTGAATAATAGATAACAACAACTTTCATTTTTCCCCTCCCCTTTTTAAAAAAAAATTATAAAATAAAACTATGCGCCCGGCAGGATTTGTATACACTCTTCGCCGAAGGTGAAGCTTTCTTCAGTGTATCCAAGTACCCTTTTGCCTTAACGATTACTTTTGTTTTGCCACGAACTTTACACAAAACATAAGACTATGCGCCCGGCAGGATTTGAACCTGCAGTCTTCTGGTCCGTAGCCAAATGCCCTATCCAATTGGGCCACGGGCGCAAATCGTAAGGATTGTATCATGTTTTAAGAGAGTACTCAAGTGTTAACTGTTTAAGAGCAAATTTCTTGGAATTTACACCTCTGGCAACGCCATAACTCATCAGTTTTAGGGCAGTTACTAATCTCAGTCTTGTTGGCTTTGATATCAACTAAAATGTCTTTCATTTCTTTTATGCTCTGTCGAATATATTTTTTTGTTTGCTCAGAAGTTATCGCTTCTACTGGTAAAGGCAAAAATTCATCTTGAACTAGATATACTGGAACTATTTTAATTTCATTTTCAGACATTTTCCATTTATTCATGGCGTATAATATATAACAAGAGAGTTGAGAAATATCTTTATCATTCTTTTTTCCAGTTTTCCAATCATATAATAAGCATTTTTTACTATCTTGTACTGCAAAATCAGGGATTGCAAACAATTTTGTTCCTTCAAAATCAAAACTATCAAGCTGGTCAATACTTAAAAATTTATCTACACTTAATTTTGAAAATTTACCAAACAATCCTGAGTTATAAAAATTTCTAATACTTTTTGTTACTTTTTCTAATTTTAATTTTAATTGATCACGATCAAGTTCGAGATTATAATAATGTTCAAATAAATTAAGATTTTTTTTAATATTCTCTTTCCATTGTTTACTACGAGATTGTTCCCAAGTTTTAGTTAAAATGTTTTTTGCTGTTTTTATTGCTTTTTCGTAAGAAATATCTTTACTTTCATTAAAAAGAGTTTCATTGTCTCTTACTTTACTCTGTAAAATCCATTTAATAACTTGATGGACGATGTCTCCTATCCAAGCATCAACATTACGGACGTTTTTCAAAATATAAGCTTTGCGGCAAAATTGATTTGAATTAGCATCCCATCCTCCCCAAGAAGCATAATAATGGTAGTAATATGCTCGACGGCACTCGTTAAATAAGCGACTTCGTGAAAAAGACCATGTTAATTCGCTTTTTAATTTTTTCATAATCTGTACATTTTATAAGTTAGGCAAGATTTGTATAATGGTGCTATAATTAGCATTCTTAAAAACAAAATTAATCTTTTATTTCTCTTTTTGCCTCTCTATCCTGTATTACTATATCTAAACGTTCTTTAATTGCTTCTTTTTCTTCAGGTTTCAATTCTTGAAACTCTATACCGATGTCATATAGAGTCTCACCTTCAAGAAATTCACTTTCTCGTTCTTTTATCCAGGTAATTTTGCCATTACAATTTATTGGACGTAGTTTGACATAAAGCTCTAACTTAATAATAGATGGCACATCAAATTTTTCATGAATCGTCACTTTGACTCCGCCAATGCTAATATCTTCGGCATAAGCAGAGATTGGTTGACTACCAACAGGGTAAAGATGCATAGTGAAGGGAAATTTTATTCTTAAGAATCTTCTACGATCAATATTGTCTAAACTCATATATACTACTCCTTCTTAATAAAATTGATTGTATCAGATTTTCTTAAAAAATTCAAATTAAATGATTGAATTACTTTTCTAATTCTTCAGTTGATGGCTGGTAAGATCTCTGTTCTTTTATTTGACTTCTTTTTGCTTTATTCTTCAATATTTTTTCTTTTGCTCGCTTTGAGCGTTTACGTTTTTGACGTCTTATTTTCTCAATTTTTTTTTGTTCTGCAGAAGCTTTTCCTTCAATTAGAGTTTCAAGCTTATTAACCAAGATTCTCTTAGCTAAAAATCTATTTAGTGCTTGAGAACGCTCACGTTGACATTTTACTTCAATTCCGCTTGGCTTATGTTTTAGATACACACAAGAGGCTGTTCTGTTAACCTTTTGCCCCCCTTTTCCTTGAGAGCAAATAAACTTTTCAATAATGTCCTTTTCATAGACCCCTAGTTGGTGCATTCTCTTTAATAGCTCTTCTTGTTTAAACTTACCAACATTAGCCATAAAATCTTTTTATGATTTTATTTCAAGGGAATCAGCTTGTCTTTGTAATTCCATAACTCTAGTTGAAATTATTTTATAAACCATTCTTCTTTCTGTAAAACCAACAACTTTATTGTTTGAATTAACTACCGGCAAATATTCTAAATTGTATTTAGCAAAAATGTTTTTTAATTCAGATATTGAAGAGTTTGGCGTAATTGAAGCTATAGCAGGTTCCATAACGTCTACAGCTAAAATTAAATCATTAAGGCTTGTTGCCATAAAAGTATTTTTTATATTATCTATAGTTATGATACCTAATAAGCTTTTATTAACATCAACTACAGGATAATAAAGATTAGGAAAATCACTAAAAATTTTCAAAATTTGGACTAAGGGCATATTTTTATAAATAAGTGGTGGCTCCTTATCCATTATTTCTTCAACCTTTAACTTACGCACTAAGTCATCTTCCGTAACATTCATCCCTATTTCACCAGCACGGGTAACTGCAAGTTTGATAAAGGGCGGTCCAATAACTTCTAAAATAAAAGCTGTTGCCGTTATTATGATGATAACTGTATTGCCAATATAGCCTGGAAAGTAATTACTAGCTAAAATCGATAATCCTATAGCTACTCCAGCTTGACTAAATAGGCATAAAGAAAGGTATTTCTGAACAGTTTTTGGTGCACCTGAAATACGTGCGCCAAAATTTGCTCCGGTAGCTTTTCCAAGACTTCTTGCGAGAATATAAATAATTCCGAGCAAAATTATTGGCAATGTCATATTGCTTAAATTTAATTTTGCTCCAACAAGAACAAAAAAGAGAACAAAAATGGGCGGAGTAAATCCTTCTACTAAATTAAATATTTCTTTACTTTTTCTAGGTATAAAATTAACAACAATAACCCCTAAGGTCATAGCTGCCAATAGCATATCTACGTGAATTGCCAAAGATAGTCCCAAAACAATAAGAACTGCGCCAATAGAAAAAGCTAAGAGCCTTGCTTCTTCAGTATATCTTTTAAGAAGTTTATTAAGAATTATCCCCGCCATGATCCCTATAAGTATGGCACCACCAATTTCATACAAAGGATTTATAAATATTCTTAAGACCCCCTTATTGGCATTGCCAAGAAGATTTCCAGCAATACTAGAAGAAATCGCAAAAAGCATTAAAGCTAATCCATCATCCATGGCAACGATACCTAGGATGGTTCGGGTTAACGGTCCTCGAGTTTTAAATTCTTTGATTACTACTAGAGTTGCAGCTGGTGCTGTAGCAGATGCAATTGCGCCAAGCAATAAACCTAATGACCATGAAAGTTTCCAATCTCCCAATAAAAAACTTCCTAAAATACCTACAGAAACAGAAACTAATAAAAATGCACCTAGCCCTTCAAGCAATAAAATACTTATAAATTGCTTTCCATATTTTCGTAAAACATCTTTTTTTAGCTCTCCGCCAATCATAAAGCCAATTAAACCTAAAGCAAAATAATTAAAAGGTTGCAAAGTCTTAATTGTATCGTGACTAATAATCTTTAAGCCAGATTCTCCGATTATTATCCCAATAGCTATGTATCCTACAACTTGAGGAATTCGTAGTTTTTGAAACAAACGACCACCAATAGTTCCACCAAGCAAAGCTAACCCTAAAAGAAACAGTATGTTCAGATGGTAAATAGAAATTTTGCTAAAGATATCACTTAAATAATTCATTATTTATTTTAAGTAAAATATAAAACCTCTACCTTGTAGTAGAGGTTATTAGTTCATAATTTTAAGTATTTTCTAACCTTTGTCACTATAAAATAAAATGATACTCTTATATAAAATTAAGTCAATTAAAAATTTTAATAGACAAAATTAAAAGCAAAAAATCATCATTATCTTCAAGTTATTGTATTATTCGCTTAAACCAAATAACCAGTAAAAGGTAAGAGATATACTATTTAATTTTAGTTGCAGTAATTAATTTCTGCGACTATTCCTATAGTCTTTAGCGTTAGAGGCAGACCCTGAATAGCCTGGGTCAGCGTAAAACATTGGAGAAATTGAAATAATTAAGGGTCCTTTTCCATACGAACCTTCAAATTTAATAATACATATTTCTTTATTGTTATTAAAGCTTAGCAGTGTCTCTTCACCCTCAATAATGTTAAGTATTTCCCAGTCATTTTCTAACATATACTCTTTATAAAACTGAACAATGCTATTTGGCCAAGCCTTACCATAGTACTTCATTTTGCCTACTCTTACTTTTGATGATTCATAAATAAAGGAATTTGCCGGAATAAATTTAAATCCTTCAGGAACTGGTAAATCTGGGAAACGAAAAGCATCAGCCATTTGCAACTTTTGCTCACCAGAATGATAATAACCAGTGACACAACCATTTAAAAAAGATAAACTAAGCAAAATGAGAATAGTTTTTATAAACTTAAATGACATATTACTTTTTTTAAAGTTACCATTACTACTATTGTTAAATTTCAACAATAGGCGTCTTCTTTTCATATAAGAGAAGACGCCTATATCTTATCTCTATGTGTATATTTTAAAAAATTTCTAAACAAGAAGTATTAATTATACAAAGTTTTGTTGAGTTGTCAATGTTTTTAAAAACTTTTAACTGTATAAAATAAAATTGAATTTGTTTAGGTAGGATAAAAATAAATTCGCTTCCTTTGCCAAAATCCGACTCAACCCAAATATTACTTTATTAATACTTCTTGAACTATATTTAGTAATTATTCTTATTCTACTATATAACTTTATAAGATCAACTTTAATTGCTGCTGAAAAATAGTTACATGTCTCTCTATAATATAATTCGAAGAAATTATATTCATTTTAAATAAGTTTTTTTAATTTCCTCTTCATACTTTTTCATAAGCCGAGCCTTAGGCAAAAAGCCTGAACAAAGTTTGTCTTGGTTGAACTCTTCACAGTCGTTGCAAACTGTATTCTTTATTTTACTTCTTGCTTCTGAATAGATTACTTTCAATACCCAAAAAAAACTTAAGGCTAGTAAAAATAAGAATATTTTTTTAAATACAACCAAGAATAAAACATTAGCTATAGTCCATCCTAGAAAAAATCTAAGATAATCTTTTATCAAACGATTCATTTTGGCATATAACTTAGGATAAGAAAAAATAAAAATAATTATTGAAACAAAAATTAATAGATATATATAGATTTTATAATGAATCAAATTAAATGAAATTACTGATAATATGCCTAAAAAGAATCCTAGTACAAGAAAAAAACAGCTACGGCATATATATATTCCCTTTAGACAGAACAAATCTTTCTTGAAGAATGAACATAGTGGTTTATGTGCAAATAGAATTGGTAAAAAAATAATTAATCGTTTAAACCAAAATGGTGTTTTCATATTATTAGTTAAATGAATGCTCTCTTAAAACACGAACACGTTGTTTAATTAAAGGGTGAGTGCTAAAAGCTTGATATCCTTCCTTTTCTCCATAGATACCGAGCTTCTCAATGGCTGATATAGCACCTTGACTGCTTCCATAAGACTTTTTTAATAAATTTAATGAGAATAAATCTGCAGCATTTTCTTGTTTGCGAGAATAATGCAAACCAAATAAATTAATTGATTTAGAAACAACTCCTCCTGGATCTCCACCTCCTAAAGAAGCCATAATAGCCATAAAAATAGCTCCCTGTCCTAAGCCTCTAAGATGATCACGGTGAAAGTAATGACCTAGCTCATGGCCAATGACGAATGCTAATTCCTTATCATTATCTAACTCTTCTAACAAACCAGATAAAACAATTATAGTATTTCCAGGCAAAGCAAAAGCATTGACCTCATCTTGCTCGGTTAAATAAATTTTAAATTTTTTATTTTTACCAGGATAATAAGTAATTAATTCTGATAAAATCGTTTCTAAACGTTTTTGAGAGGCTGAATTAGTATCATCAACAAGACCAACGAAGGAAGGAGCAAGCGATGTTGATAATGCTGCTTCTAATTTCTCAGGAATACATTTTATAGCTATCTCAAGAGCACCAGATAAAGCAAAATAAACAACACAAATTACAACTATTAGAACAAAAAGACGGCTAAAAAGGTATTTTAAGGGATGGTGTTTAGAAATATTAACATTTTCACTTATCTTTTTATGTACATATTTCATAGAGGACTGTCTAATAATACTTTATTTGGATAGCTTTATTGCAGTGCCATAGGCTAGAATCTCAAAAACTCCCATACCTTTACCTCTGTTATTAGTTGCACCAAGCCTGCTAGTTTCAAAACGAGTATTTGCTACCACATCAGCCCCAAAAGTTCTTGCTTGCTGCTTCATCCTAATAATTGCTTCTCTTCTAGCTCTATCAAGAAGAGTTTCATAAACACTAATTCGACCACCAAAAATATTATAAACCTGAGCAACTAATTTTTTAAAAGCATCATTAGAAATAACTATACAACCTGAAACTAATTTAGTATTAACAATTTTGTTTAAATCAACTACTTTTTTAGAAGATATAGCCGGAAGATCAGCAAACTCCTCTTCTTTTTCTTTAACAGCTTTGTAATGTTTCTTTTCTATTGTAGTGCCAACAAAAAATGCTACCACAAGTAAAACGGCTGTAAATATAAGTTGCATAAAAGAGCCCATATTACCCCCTACCTTGTTTTAACCGCAGTTCCATAAGCTAAAATCTCAGCTGCTCCAGCGGTAATTGCTGCTGTTGAAAACCTTACATTGATTACTGCATCAGCACCTAATTGCATGGCTTGTTGCCCCATGCGTTCCAAAGCTTCCTTCCGCGAGTCCTCAAGAAGTTTCGAGTAGCCTTTAATTTCACCACCAATGGTATTTTTACATCCAGCCAAACAATCTACTCCAATATTTCTAGCTCGAACCGTACTACCTTGAACAATGCCATAATGTTCTACAGTTTCTTTACCGGGAATACAGTCTAGATTAGAATAAATCATAAAATCCCCCTTCTTTTAAATTTGTTTTTTGCATCTTACTTTTTATTCTTGTTAATTATACATCAAACTACTACCAATAACCAATAATTTTAAAAAAAATTTTAAATGATAAATACAAAAAAAAACGGGAATAAAAAACAATTGTTTCTTATCCCCATTTATTAAGTTTAAACTAATTTTAGTAGCGTGATCCTCTATTGTATCCACCACCGCCACCGCCACTATTGCCACCACCGCCAAAATTATCTTTGCGTGGTTTCATCTTTTGAGCTTTATTAGCTTTTAGTTTTCTTCCATTTAGCTCAAAGTCATTCAAGATATCTATTGCTTTTACTGCATCTTCTTCAGTTGAAAATTCTGCAAACCCAAAACCCTTAGGTCTTCCGGTATCTCTATCTGATATAAGCTTTATTCCTTCTGCAGTTACTCCTTTTTCTTCAAGTAATTGCTTAAGTTCACCTTCGGTAACACCATACTCTAGGTTACCGATATAGATTTTTTTCTGTTCTTCCATTTTCCTTTCTCTCCTTTTACTAACGTTTCCACAAAACACAAACCCTTTTAGCCTTCTCCTTTTATACTCTTTTCTCTTCCCTCCTTTTAACCTTTTACGAAGGCTTTTAACAATATTATCTATAAAAAACCACAAACCCTATATATTTAGGAATTGCGCTTTTCAAGATATCTCTAATATACACCTTTTAGAGCTAACTTAGTATACCATTTCATTAAATATTGTCAATGGCTCAAAGATTTAGCTAAATTACTGATTTTTACCTAATATATCTCGTTTCAGTTAATCCAAGTTTGATAACCTTTTAACTTTTTTGCTATTTTATACTCCAATATCTTCATCCCACAGCTTAGGGTTGTTTTTTATAAAATCTTTCATAAGATTAATGCAAGTTTCATCTTCTAAAACATCAACTTTCACTCCCTGCTTTCGAAGAAAGTTATCTTCACCAGCAAAAGTTTTATTTTCTCCAATAATAACATGGGGAATGCCATAAAGCAATATTGCTCCTGCACACATTGAACAAGGTGAAAGTGTTGTGTATAAAACACACTTTTTATAGGTCTCTGCCAATTGACGACCCGCATTTTCCAAAGCATCCATTTCACCATGAAGGATTACACTGCCCTTTTGAACACGTCTATTGTGCCCACGACCGATTATTTCACCGTTACAAACAATGACTGACCCTATAGGAATACCACCCTCACTTAACCCAGTTTTTGCTTCTTCAATTGCTACTTTTAAAAATTCCATACTATCTTGCATCATATTATTGCTCCATTATATTAATAACTTTATCATTTGAATACCCAATATCTATATTCCTCAACAAGTAACCTTTTTCAATAGCTTCTTTTTTAGTTTTATTTTTTTTAAAAAAGGTCTGTTGTTTGTAATCAATCTTATATTTAGAGATTAATCTCTCTTCTAATGAATCATTCAAAACAATATCACCATTATCTAAAATATGTTTTACACTAATTCCTTGTTTAGCTAATGAATAAGAAACCAAAACAAACCGATGGCAATTAAAAGGGTCTTTTTCTGAACACATCAAAGCAATATTGTGTTTTTGCTCCAAATAATTCATAACAGATTTAATCCCCTGTTTAAAAGAATCTAACTTTCTAATTTTTTTAAAATCAACAACTTGTTTATTGAAAAAATATAAATCAGGATTATCATACCTAGCTCCAAGTAAATTTCCAATAAATATATAGTGAATATTATTTTCTTCTAAACTTAATTTTATATTTTCACGGTTATATTGAGGATTTCGTTGGCTGTAAGGAACACTTCTTACATCAAGAATATATTGAATGGTATGAAGTTTTAGTAGTGTTAATAACTTTTGAGTCTTGTAATTTGAATATCCAATTGTAAAACAAGCTAATTGATTACTCTCCTTAAATTTCATATTTTATACAATTATTTTATTTTTCTCTAATATTAAAAATAAATGCTTCTTTTATTTTGCCACTATTCTTTAAACAAGCTAGTAAAAAAATAAAATTTAATCATATAAAAGATTACGTTGGTTTTGGATATTCTCATCAGCTAAGTACTCATTAAAAGAAATACCAATACGATCAATGCAACCTTTTGGGGTGATCTCAATAATACGATTAGCTACAGTATGTACAAGCCGATGATCGTGAGATGAAAAAAGAATTGTTCCTTTATATCTCCTCAAGCCTTCATTTAAAGCATAAATTGATTCTAAATCTAAATGATTAGTAGGCTCATCTAAAATTAAAGCATTAGGCTGCATTAGCATCATTCGTGAAAGCATACACCTAACCTTCTCCCCACCTGACAAAACATTAACTAGTTTGAATGCATCTTTTCCAGTAAAAAGCATGCGTCCTAGAAAGCTACGCACAAAGTTTTCATCACTATTTTTACTATACTGTCGAAGCCATTCTAAAATATTTAATTTTGTATTAAAAAATTCTGAATTATTTTTCGGATAATAGGCTCTCTTAGTTGATATGCCCCATTTAAAATTTCCACTATCTGCTTGACTTCTTTCAGCTAATATCTCAAATAAAGCAGTTTTAGCTAAATTATTAGGACCAACAAAAGCAATTTTATCTCCTCGTTCTATTGCAAAAGTTAAGTCATTAAACAAAACCCTACCTTCTGAAGACTTAGTTAAATGATTGATATCTAACAAGTCATTGCCGGCTTCTTTTTCTTGCTCAAAATTAATATAAGGATATTTTCGAGAAGATGGTTTAACGTCTTCTAGAGTAAGATTTTCTAAAATCTTTTTACGGCTAGTAGCTTGCCTAGATTTAGAAGCATTGGCACTAAAACGAGCAATAAAGTCCTTTAACTCTTTACGCTTATCTTCAATCTTTTTATTAGAATCCTTACGTTGCTTTAAGGCTAACTGACTTGACTGGGACCAAAAACTAAAGTTTCCAGCATAAAGTGCTATTTTACTAAAATCAATGTCAGCAATATAAGTACAGACCTTATCTAAAAAGTGACGATCATGAGATACTACAATGGCAGTATTTTCAAACTCACTAAGAAAATCTTCTAACCACATACTTGTTCTCATATCTAAATGGTTAGTTGGCTCATCTAAGAGAAGAATATCAGGGTTACCAAATAAAGCTTGAGCTAAAAGCACACGTACTTTTAGTCCTGCTTCAAGTTGTTTCATCTCTAGACCATGAAACTGAGGGTTAATACCTAGGTTACTCAACAATCTAGCTGCATCTGACTCAGCATTCCAACCTTCTAGCTCTCCAAATTCAGCTTCAAGTTCAGAAGCACAGAGACCATCTTTATCAGAAAAATCTTTTTTAGCATATAGAGTATCCTTTTCAACAATAATGTCATAAAGCCTTTTATGCCCCATAATCACTGTATCTAATACTGTGAAATCATCAAAAGCAAATTGGTCTTGCTTTAAAATCGAAATTCGTTTACCCTTTGGAACTATAACTTCACCAGTAGCTGGTTCAATCTCTCCGGAAAGTATCTTTAAAAACGTGGATTTACCTGAACCGTTAGCCCCTATTAGGCCATAACAATTTCCCGGTGAAAAAACTATATTGACCTTAGAAAAAAGTCTACGTTGCCCATATTGTAACGATACATCACTAGTTGAAATCATGCCTCACCTTGCCTAATTATTTATTAATACCTTTATTTTGTAGAGCACTGATTATATTACCTTTTTTAATATTTACAATAGCCAAAATCAAAGCTTAACTTGCTATAACTCTAATAATTGCAAAAAATATAGTAAATTATTAATTATTTGCTTAAATCTAAGGTCAATTAAGACTTTTTTGCTAATTTTGCTATTGTATTCAAAAAGCCATGCTATAATACCCCAATGAATATTGTTATAGAAAAAATAGTCTATCCAGGAAAAAGCTTAGCTAGAGCAAATGGAAAGGTAATTTTTACTGATCAGGGCTTACCCGGAGAAACAGTAGAAATAGCAATAGTTAAAGATACAAAAGGCTATACTCAGGCTAAAACAATAAAAATAATAACCCCTTCACCTAATCGTCAAGAACCACGCTGTAACCACTACCAGGTCTGCTCACCCTACCAACCTATTGAATATCCCCAACAAATAGAAATAAAAAAACAGCAACTACAGGAAATTATTTCCCGACAATTAAAAATCGACTTTCCTTCATTAAATTTTCGCAAAAGCCCTCAAATCTGGGGTTATCGTAATAAAATAAAAGTTAAAATTATTAGAATAAAAACTCTACCTCATCTAGCCTACAACTTACCTGAAACCGATGATCAATTCATTCCAGTTGATCAGTGTCTCCTTTCTCCAGAACAAACTAATCTTTTTATGAGTGAATTTATAAAGAAACTTCGCCAAAAAGACTTTCCAGCAGTCAATCAATTAACAATTAAAGAAAATAAAGAAAATAAATTATTAATTTACATCTCTCATGACGGCTCTTTAAATATAGGAAACTTCTCTCTAGCTCTTGAAAGTTTAATAAAACAATTTAACCCAGAAGGGGTTGTGCTTATTAATGAAGTAACATACGCACGAGTTGTTATCCATGGCAATAATTTCCTTAAAGAAACCATTGACCATAAACAATTCCTTATTGGTAGTAATTCATTCTTCCAGATAAATACAAGTATACTTGAACTTTTAGTTAAGGATCTTCGGGATAATCTAATTTTGAATGAAAACACTATTTTAGCTGACCTCTATTGTGGAGTAGGAACATTTGGTATTTTATTAGCCGAACAAATAAAGCAGGTAATTGGAGTTGAGATAGAACAAGAAAGCTTCTTATTTTTAGAAAAAAATATTAAATTAAACAATTTGAATAACTTTGACCTACGCTTATGTGACTGTAATGATACTCTAGAGTCACTGCTTAAAAAAGATATCGATATAGTTATTATTGACCCTCCTAAGAAAGGAGCTGGTAAAGAAGTTTGTAACAAATTAGTTAAGTCGGAAGTGGATACTATTATTTACATATCTTGTGATCCAGCTACTCTTACCCGTGATTTAAAAATATTATCCTCGGGATATGACATAAAAAATATCTATGGTTATGATTTCTTTCCTCAGACTCCCCACATAGAGACCATGGTAGTTCTCAATAAAAAAAATATTTAACTTTTCTTAGTTTTTAATGTTAAGGCGTTCGGTGATGTTTCCTTGGATGGTGAGTCCGAGGCGCGTTGGCTGATTGTTTCAATGGGTCTGGGCCAAGCCAACGAGGTATAATATTATTGATGCTCAACACTTCACAAAGAGCGGGAATATTGCGAGTAGTTACCAATGATAATGCCTGGCCTCTTTTACCCATACGTCCAGTTCGACCAGTACGATGGGTATATTGATCAATACGAGGAAAATCCCAATTAACAACATGGGAAACATGAGAAAAATCAAGCCCACGACCAGCAACATCGCTTGCAATCAAATAATGAATCTTTTTAGCGCGAAAACGACGTACTATTGAAGAACGCTTGCCTTGTTCAATTCCGGCATGGATATATTCAACATCACGAAAACGCTTAGTCACAATTTTATGTAAATCATCCACAGTGCGTCGCATATTACAAAAAATAATCATCTGGCTAACTTTTTCTCGCTTCAAGTAATCAAACAATACTTTTTCCTTAGTTTCGTAATTAACAAAGGAAAAATAATGTTCAATGCTTTTTGGTATTGATTGCTCACTAATTAATGAAACATGTTTAGGGTTCTTAAGACACTTATTAGCGAGTTTTTTTGTTTCCTCATTCATTGTGGCTGAAAACAATAGTGTTTGATGTTCATGTCTAATACAAGAAAGAATGAATTCTATGCCTTCTAAAAAACCATCATCAAGCAATCGATCGGCTTCATCAAGAATTACACATTTGACATCAACTAAATCAATTATTCCATCGTACATTAAATCCATAAGTCGACCAGGAGTGGCTACTAAAATATGGACTCCATGTTTAATTTTAGCTACTTGTATCGATTTATCAAATCCACCATAAGCAGCAAAAACTTTAACAGGGGTTTTAAGTGCAATTCTATGGATTTCATCAACATATTGGCTACAGAGTTCCCTAGTAGGTACAATAACTAGCCCTTGAATGGTTTTACTATTCGTATCAACTTTTTGGATAAGTGGAATTGCACAAGCACCAGTTTTACCCGAACCAGTTTCAGCCAAAGCACAAAGATCATGCCCAGTTAAAATAATAGGGTAGGTTGCTTCTTGTATTGGAGTCAATTCCTTAAACCCTAATTTTTGCAAAGAGATTAGAATATTTTGCGGTAATTTAAGTTCACTAAATTTCATAGCTTAATTGTTTGTATAGGGAACCTGTAATTTTTAAATTTTGTATTAAATTTAATTTAAACCTTAGAATTGTTTTTCAACAATTCTTTAATTTTAGAAAGCAAAATTTTAGGCTCAAATGGCTTTGTAATGTATGCATCTGCTCCAACCCTTTTGCTCATTTCATTGTCTGATTCTTGAGCTCGAGAAGTGAAAAGGATTATTGGAATATCTTTATACTTATCATCAAATTTAAGCATTCGACAAACTTTATAACCGTCAATTTTAGGGAGCATAAGATCAAGAATTATCAAATCAGGTTTTTCTGATTTTGCTTTCTCAAATCCATCAAGTCCATCATAGGCGTTGACAACGCTATATCCTTCAGCCTCTAACTGAATATTTACTGCATAAACCATATCTTTTTCATCTTCAATAAGTAATATTTTTTCTTTGTCCATAAATATATCTTCCTTTCCTATTCGGTTATCCTTTATTCATTTTCTCACAACTTTAATTCTTTTAAAAAAATTTGTGGAATTTTTGTTTTCAATTTAATAAATTCTAAACCTATCTTATTTCTATCAAACTTTTCTTTAGGACATCGATCCAAATTCTTTACCCATGCTACTCTTGCCTTAGTTTGTATAAATTGCCTATTTCTAGGTAGCTCGAATTTAATATCAACTTCTGAATCTACGGCAAGAGAGATCTTAGTCACTAGGCAGATCCCCCCTCTTGAGATATCTACAGCTTTTGAAGGCTCTATTTCGTCTTTAGAAAGAATAATATCTACATTTGGTTCATAAGAAATTCTTTTAAAACGCCTTATTTTAGAACCAATGTACATTTCTTTTATATGAATATTAGCAGGAAGCCTTTTAGTCGTTAAAGATTCATCTGGGGTAGGATAAGGCATAATACCCACTGTAACAAAGATATTCTTAACTTGATGTTCAGAAAAATAATTTTTTATACGATCCTTAACCATTTCCGAAACTATTATCGCCTTTTCTTCGGTTGCATTAGGGAAAATAATATTGCATTGTCCATTTACAGTATCCATTTTAACAATTTGTGGTTTTTTTCCCTTGAATTTACAAACTTCACTAAAAACTTGATCAATGATATCTTCTAAGTCGTTAAAAAGTTTTTTCGACTTAACCTTAGTCCTAAACTTAAACTCTCGATAGTTAATAATTAATACACTAATGAAATATATTGTCTTTCCTTTGTCTAGTAAATTATTTATTTGATCTTTAATATTATTATCTAAAATATCTAGCTTATAGAAACGCGGTAAGGTAAAATAAAACTTACTTCCTACTCCTAATTTAGATTCTACCCAGATTTCACCACCATGCCTCTCAACTAATTCTTTCACTAAAGAAAGTCCAAGGCCTATTCCTTTTTTTTCAGCACTAGCCTTTTGAGAAACTTGAACAAACTTATTAAACAATTCGTTCATACCAGCTTTAGTAACGCCGATTCCTGTATCAATTACTCCAATCCTAACCTTAGTTTCAAGAATTTTAATTTCTATTCTAATTTTTCCTTGGTCTTCAGTAAATTTGATTGCATTATCGATTAAATTAAAAATAATCTGATTTACTCTGTCACAATCAATGAAAATATTTACTTGTTTATTCGGCACTTTGTAACTTAAATCTATACCTCTATCCTTGGCTATTCCTTTAAAAAAATCAGCAGATTCTTCAATCAAATCGTTAAGATTAATTAAAGTATAATTGAACTTTAAAGCGCCTCTTTCAATTCTTGATATATCCAACACTTCATCAATAATCTTTTTTAAGCGTTTGATATTATTACCTGTCTTCATAAGTATTTCTTTCTGTTTACTATTAATCTCTCCAACTGTCCCATCATAAATAAGCGAGACTAGTTGTTTGATAATTGCTAAAGGAGTCCTCAACTCATGAGATACCGATGAAATGAATTCTGACTTTAATCGGTTCATTCCTTCTAACATCTCTACTTTCTTTTCAATGCGTACTTTTTCTTTCCATACTTGTTCAAGATGCATTCTTCTAGTAATATCACGAGTAATGCCAATTAGACCAACAATTTTGCCTTTGTCGTCATAGCGAGGTACTTTTGTAGTTGAAACATAATTATCAATTCCATCATGACGCGTTGCACGTTCAATTTTATCAATAATTAATTTACCATCTTTTAACACTTGTTCGTCATCTTTTGCCATTACCTCAGCACGCTTCTTGGAAAAAAAGTCAAAATCTGTTTTGCCAATAACTTTCTTAACAGTGGTTTTTAAACCTTTTGTATAAGCTTTGTTGACCATAAGAATCCTTCCCTTATTATCCTTAAAATAAATAACATCTGGAGTATGCTCCATAAGATCAGAAAAAAGCTTATACTTATAAACTAAATCTTGGCTATTAATGGCAGTTTTTACTTTCTTTTTAGTCTTTATTGGTTTTTTCATGTTTTCTAATAAAAAATACTTTATCTTCAATAAATTGCTAAGAAGAAATAATTGCTTTAAATATAGTGTCTTTCTCCTTATCGTTTGACATATTACACTAAAAGCTTTACATTGGCAAGAATTTTAGATGTAGGATTTTGCTTAACGCGGAATGTTTTTAAGCATTTTAAAGTCTTTTTCTAAGGCTGAGAAAGTATTGGCATTATAGACAACAACGGCTGGATGATACAAAGGAACAATCTTGATTGAACCATGAGCAATTGGCGCAATAAATACTTGGCCATGGATTTTGCTTATACCTTGCACCTTGTTTCCTAAACCAAACTTTTCCATTACCCACTTTGTGGAAAAATTACCTAAACAACCTATTACCTTTGGTTTAATTAAACCAATCTGTTGATCAAGGTTATCATTACAAGCGCTTATCTCTTCATCTTTGGGATTTCTATTGCCTGGTGGACGACATTTCAAGATATTGGCAATATAGATATCATCTCGCTTCATTCCAGCCTTAGCTAACAGCTCATCTAAAACTTTTCCAGCTCTTCCGCAAAAGGGTTTTCCAGTTTCATCTTCAGTGGCACCAGGAGCCTCACCAATAAACAAAAGACTTGAAGAAATGTTACCTTCTCCAAAAACAACATTGGTTCTTGTGGCTGCCAAAGCGCATTTTTGACACTTACAAACTTTTTCTTTTAGTTTTTCAAACTTATCCTGATTTTCTGTTAGCATGTTTATCCTACCTTTTCCTTAATTTACTTAACTATTCAAAAACTATCTCTTGGAATCATTGGCTACGTTGACGTAAAGCTTCAAAAATGAATACTGCAGCAGTTACTGAAACATTGAGTGAATCAGCTTTACCTTTCATAGGGATCGAAGCCATTATCTTTGCTTGTTTTTTCCAAAAATTGCTAACACCTTTCTCTTCACTTCCTAAAATAAGAGCTATGGGCTTCTTTAAGTCAATAGAAGCATAAAACATTGAGCCAATTGGATCAGCACAAATTATAGTTATTTTATTTTTTTGAAGCCATTCTAAGAGTTCTTGTGATGAGGTTGTAACAATTGGTTTTGTAAAGATGGTTCCTATGCTTGATCTCACAACATTGTGATTATATACATCAGTAAGACTATCAACAGCAATAAGACCATCAAAACCAGAAGCATCAATAGTTCGCAAAATTGCACCTAAATTTCCTGGTTTTTCAATCCGCTCAACAATCACCAGAAAGGGATTAGACGCTAATTGGATATCCTTAAGTTTATATTTTGGCTGCTGAGCTACTGCTATAAGACCTTCGTGTCTATTTCCATAAGCTATTTTTTCATAAACCTTAGGACTTACTTCATAGATATTACTATTTTTAATTTTGGAAAGAGCAATAATCTCCTTTTCCTTACGGTCCTTAAAAAAACCTTTACAAATATATAATTCCTTAATAGAGATATTAGTCGTTAAAGCTAAAGAAATTTCCCGGCATCCTTCAATAATAAAAAGATTATTCTTACGACGAGATAAAGAATCTCTGAGCTTAACTACATCTTTTATTTTCTGATTTATAACACTAGTTATCATAACTAATCTTTAGATGTTTTTTCAATAATCCTTATTTATCAAGCGTTATACAAATTTGCTTTGTTTCTCGACTACTATTCGTAACCGTTTTTTGATTATTTCTTCCAATCCATTCCTGATTTTTCTTGGCTTTTTTTTACTTTTTTCTCAAGCCGTTTCTCTTTTGGTGTTTTTGCTGGTTTCTTTTTCGTATCTTTCTTAGCATCATGGCTTTTAGACATATCTTTTATCCTTTTTATTTTATTGACAATATTTCCAATTTAGTAACCCTATTATTTAGCAAACCTTTAACCAGATGTTTGTTCTATTCATTTGTGTCTTTTATAACAATCCTCCTTTTCTTTCTCATAAATCAAAAGAAGTACGCTAGCAGTATTCTTGCCTAATCCACACCCATCGGTTAAGCCTAAAGCCTTACACGAATTATTCCAACTTTGATTATGCTTTTCTTCGCCCAAAGACAAACACTTCTCCAATCTTCTCCCTTTTTGAATTGGTTCTACGATAAACTTATAAAACATTGATAGACTTGCTATAAACAAGGAAATTGATAGAATAATTTTAATCAATCTATTAATCATAATTCAATTATACCTGTGACTCTATAACTTTCAAGCTAAATCAAATCTAACCGTTTGAAATCTGATTTCAACTGAGATTTTATTGATTATTTTTATTGGTAATCTGGTAAGTTAAAAATAGGCACAGGGTTATTTAAATTACTCCTTTATTTTAGGAAAGTAGATTCTGTGAATTTTATAATATCGTTCATCATTTTTACTGCCTCAACTGGATATGCACCTATCGCAGTCTCTGCAGAAAGCATTAGATAATTTGAGCCATCTAGCACTGCATTTGCAATATCGCTTACCTCAGCACGTGTCGGCCGTTTATGTTCAGTCATGCTTTCAAGCATTTGGGTAGCCGTGATTACCATCTTTTTTTTCTTAATACACTTCTTTATAATCATTTTCTGTAATATGGGAACTTCAAATATTGGCAAAGAAACACCCATGTCACCTCGGGCTATCATAATTCCATCAGCAACCTCAAGTATTTCATCAATGTTTTTAACACCTTCCCTATTTTCAATCTTAGCGATAATGCCAGATTTAAGATTACTGGAATCTATAATTTTTTTTATATTTAAAACATCATTTTTATTCCTTACAAATGATTGAGCAATAAAATCTACTTTGTTTTTTATACCGAATTGTAAATCTGTTCTATCCTTTTCAGTTAAATCCTTAAATCTAAGCTTAATCCCTGGAATATTAACACCTTTGTTTTCCTTTAATCTTCCTGGCGTGATTACTTCTGTTTCTATTCGTTTTTTTGATACAGATTTAACCCTAAGAGCAATATAACCATCATCTATATATATAAAACTACCGGTCTTTATATCTTGTAGACAACCATTATAATCAAAAGGTATAATTCCTCTATCATTAAAATTATTTTGGTTAGTTAAGTAAACTTTCTGTCGTTTTTTTAATTCTATTGACTTGTTATTTTTACCGTTAAATTTTCCTATTCGTATCCGATAACCTTCAAGGTCCTGCAAAATTTTTACATGTCGTCGATATTTTTTATTTAATTTTCTTATTAAGCTTATACGCATCATATGTTCTTTGTGGTTTCCGTGTGAAAAATTAAGCCTGGCTACATCCATTCCTGCCAGTATCATTTTGCGTAGTATAGTGGCTTGTTCACTCGCAGGTCCCAAAGTGCATATAATCTTTGTTTTAACCATATTATTTTTAAAAAAATTACCTTTTCTTATAAATCTTTAAAGCCTTCAAATAAAGGCTTTCTACTTTTTTTCTTGCCCAAGGAGTCTTCCTTAAAAACGTTAAACTTGAAGAAATACTTGGATCATTATTAAAACAGCGGATATCAATATTTTCACCCAATTCATCCCAGCCATACCAGGCCTCTAAATCAGTAAGCATCATTTTTAAAGTGATTCCATGTAAAGGATCTTTAGGATATATATCTGGCATATTAAATTAATTTATAGACAACCACGATAACCAAAGGCTTCTTGACTGCCATCGGTTCTAACTACATAAAAACAACGTGTGTTTCCCCACTTTTCATGTCTTCTAATAATAAGTTCTTTTACTCCAACACCTACTTTATCTTTATAATCAGGTCGACGCTTCAAAAGTTCAAAAACAAAGTCAAAATCTTCTCTTACCAGTTTATCATTAAGTTGATATTTATAAAGAATAGATTTAATGAATTCAGTAACAGCTGTTTTGGTAGAAAATTCTTTATCAGCTATTATATATGATTTAGGCATTTGTGGTTTGTCCCTTAATGTATAACAAAGATTTGGAATAATAAAAATAACTTAAACCACTTAAGTGCAAGCGGGATCTGTCTTATTTTTATTATATTATCCTCTGTTTTCACTTTGGATGCCTGTCCGCCTCTGGCGGAAGCGCAGTTTGGGCACAAGGTTAATTACTTAAAAATAGAAGCGTCCCCTTTTCCGCCAAGCGCACCTTTGTTTATTTTAAAAGGGAGTTGACCCCTTTTATTTATTGGGCCGTTGTTCAACAGGAACGTACTTTTTGTTAAAAGGTCCAGTGTACATTGCTCGAGGACGGAAAATACGATTGTTTTTGAGATATTCCATTATCCGTGCAGTCCAACCTGCTACGCGACTCGCTGCAAATAAAGTAGTAAAAAATTTAGGGGGAATGCCTAAAGCATGATACACGCTACCGGAGTAAAAATCAACATTAGGGAATATCCCCTTTTTTACACCAAGAGTTGAAACAACCTCTTTCTCCAAAGCTTGAGAAATTTGGAATAACAACAGAGTTTCTTTGTTATTCTTAGCAAGATATTCAGCCAGTGGGCGTAAAATACGGGATCGCGGATCATATGCCTTATATACGCGATGTCCAAACCCCATAATTTTGCGCTTATTTTTTCGTGCTTCTTTATACCAAGATTTTACGTTCTTAACATCACCTATTTCTTTTAACATATAAAGGACTTGCTCGTTAGCTCCACCATGAAGAGGTCCGTTAAGAGCAGCAATGCCTGAGCCCACAGAAAAATAAATGTCGGACAAGGTTGAAGCAACCACCATTGATGCAAAAGTGCTTGCATTCATTCCATGGTCTGCATGCAAGATAAGTGATATATCCATAATACGTTCTTCTTCTGGGGAAGGTTTTTTGCCAGTCATCATATAAATCAGATTAGCGGCATGGCTTAAAGTCGGTTCGGGTTCAATAGGAAAATGTCCCTGTTGAATACGAACGATAGCTGCCGCAATCGAGGAAACGCCAGCTATCAAATGATAACACGCGGTGTAGCCTGCTGCTGATTTAGAAGCTTCCCTAGCCTTAAATTCATAAATAGCGCGCTTTTCTCCTCGGGGTACAGTTTCCATAGGAATGGAATCTTCGTCTGTACTAATTACATCTGTTTTACTAAATCCATAATCATTTTGATCCAGAGAAGTAAATTCCTGACGCATAAGATTAACACCAAGACGTAATGCTGACATGGGACTCATTTGTTCAATAGGAAAATTTAATAACAAACGTAGGGTTTCAGGCACCTTGCGGCACGCTCTAAGCTCTTTATTAAATACTTTTAGTTGTGATGATGTTGGAAGGCTGCCATGTAAAAGTAAATAGCTGACCTCTTCATACGTAGAATGTGCACATAGATCAAATATGTCGTACCCATAATAAATAAGCCATCCTTTTGTCCCATTTACGTAGCCGATTTTACTCTCGCAAGCAATTGCACCTTCAAGCCCCGGACCTACAATGCATTCGGTGGGCCAGTTAATGGATTTAGTAAGGGCTGGTTCAGGCGCGGCATTAGTTTCTGCTCGAGCCTTTTGCGCAGCTTTCAGTACCAACTTTGTAATTTCTTGTGTTTTTTTATGCATATATCCCTTTTTTTTCAGATTTTTTTATAAAGTAAACGTCCTTGCCTGCCGGTAGACAGGCTACAAAAATATGCCCTATGTAATTTCGCTTTTGATGGACACAAAACTTATATTATACCACTAAAACAAAAACCCCTGTTATAAATTATATAGCCAGAAGCCTAAAAATAAAAAGTCTCATTAATCTGATTGATGTATCAAATTGGTTTTGGTCCACCCAATATGCCAAACAAAAAAACAAAGATTAGTGCTTGGATAATCCAGCCGATCACGCAAACCCCAATAGCCCGTGAGGTACTTTTGTAATCGAGAGCCTGCCGCACCGCAATAATCATTGCTATCAACATCCATATTGAAGCTATAGGAAAAACTATCCTTCCCAATCCTGGGATAATGCCAAGCACTCGAATCAAACCAGGAGAACTTGAAAAACCAATAGTCCGCAGTAATTCACCATGGTCTGCTTTAGTCTGTGGCTCAGGAAGAAGCTTGGTACCAATAAAATACGTAAGATACGCCCAGAGACACCATCCCACAAGGGCTGCAATTGTCCCGATAAAAATTCCGCCAAGCCCGCCCTTTGCAATATTTCCTATTCCAGCTGCAATACTGGAAAGGACAACAACAGTTATGGCTTGACCGAATGCTCCCTTATCAGCCTCAACCTCTTCGTAGAGATTAACATCCAACTTAGCCGCCCGAATAATACGATCTTTTAAACTAACCATTACACCTCCAATTTTATTTAACAATTCAAAAATGGCGGAGAGAAGAGAATTCCTTTAAATGCTTTCTCAATACTCCTTATTTATCAATGATTATAACATAAATGCTTTTATTTTCAAGTAATAAACGATTCTATATGCTTTCGTCTATTGTTCTCTGCTTTCCTCCGTTTTCGCCTTGGATACCTGTCCGCCTCTGGCGGAGGCACTGTTTAGGCACAAGGTTAGTTACTTATATTTATTCTAAAAGGGGTCAACTCCCTTTTATTCTTAGAACCTTTTTCTCTTATTCATTTTCCATCGCGCATTTGCGGGTCTTTTTGCATTTCTACTATTAGCACTTGGCTTGCGGCTAAATGCCCTCCTACTTTTAGGCAGTGGCCGGGCAGCAGCACCAACGGCACTTTCAGCCTCACGAGAATAAAAAGAATCATTACGGACAACTGGTATTATCATATGAATCATTTTTTCAATCTCACGTAAATAATCCCGTTCTCGAGCCGAGCAAAATGAAACAGCATCACCATCAGCGCCCGCTCTAGCTGTACGCCCAATACGATGAACATAAGTTTCTGGTATATTAGGCAAATCGTAATTAACCACATGTGATATTGAATCAACATCGATCCCTCTTGCTGCAATATCTGTAGCAACTAAGATACGAGCCTGGCCCCGCTTGAATTTTTCTAGAGCAGTTGTACGAGCACCCTGGCTTTTATTGCCATGAATTGCTACAGCACTAACCTTATGTTCTAATAAACGGCCTATAACCCTATCTGCAGTCCGTTTCATCTGAACGAATACTAAGACCCGACTCCAATGTTTAGCCTCTAGAAGTTGTTTCAAAAGGTTATCCTTACGATCCTTATCCACAAAGAACACCTTCTGGGAAATTCGCTCTACTGCTGGCTTGCCTGGATCTACACTTACGAATATAGCGTCATTAACAATTTTTTCCGAAAGCTTAATGACTTCTGGAGCCATTGTTGCTGAGAAAAAAAGAGTTTGACGCTTTTTAGAGAGCTTAGCAATAATTCGACGGACATCATGGATAAAACCCATATCAAGCATGCGATCAGCCTCATCTAGAACAAGAATCTCAGTATCACTTAACTTTATATACCCTTGCTTAACCAAATCTAGGAGACGCCCAGGTGTGGCCACTATAATATCTACGCCTCGAAATAGAACCCTAACTTGAGGACCTTGAGCAACGCCACCAAAAATCACTGTATGAAAAAGTTTTAAATACCGTCCATAGTTTTTAATACTCTCGCCAATTTGAGCAGCCAGCTCTCGGGTAGGTGCAAGTACCAGCACACGATTTTTGCCTTTAGTGTTAGGACGTGGATTTTTAGTTAAATATTGCAAAATTGGTAATACAAAAGCTGCTGTTTTACCAGTGCCAGTCTGGGCGCATCCGATTAAGTCTCGTCCATCAAGCAAAGGTGTGATTGCTTGCTCCTGTATCGGTGTGGGGGTGTGATAGCCACGATCTGAAACTGCATGCTGCAATTCAGGTATAAGTTGTGTAAATGCTCCTTGTGCTAAAATACGCGGTTGTGACGATTTATGACGATGTTTATCCATATGTCTCCATTAAGTATTCTATATTATATCTGATAACTAGGAATTTATTTGTGGCACTTTAAAGCCTTTAAATAAAATAATTCAACCTTCTTCCTGACCCAAGGTAACGCCATAGAGTGGGTTTTTATTTTTAATTTCTGACATATTGATTACAGTTTTTAATGCAAATATGAGTACTATATTTATCAATAATTATACGATAAACATTTTATAAATACAACTTTTATGCTGTCCGGTTGTTTGCCAGTGTTTACCGTTGTTTTGAGTAAAATGGGCACGTTTTGGACGTATCGTGATAAGTAAATTTTGGCAAGTCAAAAAATGCTTGTCAGATAAAACTTTTTAATCCGTAAAAAAAAATGGCGGACGCGGTTGCAACCAATTCGAACCGCAGCCCAAATTACCGCCAGCATTAAGATATTGCCGGTTAAAACAACTCTCTTTATACCAAAGATTAGCCCGGAAAGCAATACGATTGCACCTTCTAGGCCTTCCTATTAAAGAAATGGCCAAAAGGTTAGGTGTTAGTAAGGGAACTGTTGAAAATGCTCTTAACTGGGAAAGGAGATAAACTATGCACTGGTTATTCTATAATTATCCACCAAAATACCCGGTTGAGAGGAAAATATGGATCAAAATCCGATTCATACATGAGACCGACAAAGCAATTCTGGTTTATTGTAATAAAGGGAGAATCTGGATTCCCAAATCGAGGATATATAAAATAAAATTGCGGAAGGGCGTTTTTAAGGTTTATACCAAGAAAAGCACTGTTGGGTAATTGGATATCATGCCCTCGAATTTAAGCACTACCCGTTTAGCTACAGCTTATTTACCTTTTTCGTTATATTTAGGCTGGATTATTTTGATAATGTTGCTTTCTTTTTTCTCCGCAGCTCTTATGGTATTGAATTGCTCTATTTGAACCTTGTTCCCAGGAATTTCCCCAAGATGTTCTTCAAGCCTTTCCTGGACTCTTCCTTTTTTCGCAACCCCAGCATAATTTGTACCTCCCAATTGTGTCTTTATCTTGTATAAGACTGGTTTGTCATTTGGCAGTTTGTTAATTCCCTTTTTGTTAAAATTGGTTGTTTTTTTGCCCATTTCAAACCTCCTTTTTATAATACGCTAATATACGCTGCCTATCCTCCATAACCTGATCGCCCTTGTGGTAGATTTCTATAAACTCAATTTTATCTTCGTTAGGGTAATACGCATAAATCACTCTAATACCACTTCTACTACCAGTACCCTTCAAATACTTGCAAGCAAACTGTTTAGCTTTATAAATATGTGGATAATCAATGCCTAACCCAGAAATTCTTACTACACCTTTGCTTTTGGTATATAATTTATGTAATAAATTTAATTGGGTTTTTACAAATGTCACTAAATCTTCTGGGAGGGTTTTGTACTTCTTGGAAAGTTTTTTGAGGTCTTTCGTGAATTCTGGCAGTGGCTTAACTTCATTGAAAATCTTCTTCATCTTCGACGTACTTCCTTACAGAATAGGGCGTGGTGCGATAAAACACTGATTCATAATCTATGATTTCACCATCATCAGTGGTCTTCCAAGGCACATCACCATGTGAATAATCACTTATCTGTGTTGCATTCATATCAGATAACCTCTCTAAAACTTCGTCAATGGTTTTTATTTCTTCAGCATTCAAAATACCCAAGTCAGCTTCTCGTATGGGCAAATATTTACGCTGTGGATACTGAAAGTAGTCACTCTGGACTTCTTCTAAATCACCATCATTCTTCATTATGTCAATAATTTTTGCAAATTCTACTGGTGTAGGCCCATAATGATTTTTTTGATAAGCAGCACCTATCAGCTGCTCTTCAAATTTTTCATAAAAGTCAAAATCTACAAAATAAAGCAGTTTATACAGGACAGTCTCTCCAATATTTGGCCGAGAGCCAACCTTATCGAGAATATACAAAAGAACCTCTTTAAACTTTTTAGAATTTTCTTGGGGAATACTGATCCTAACTCCTCCTTTTTCTTTAGGCATGTTTTTCGTACCTTTCTGCAAAACCACTTCGATATCTTTTCTCAAATCTAACAAAACACCGACATTAATATTAAACGCTGCCGACAACTTAGTTATTTCTTCAGCTGTCAGCTTACGTTCACCATTTTCAATTTGTGATAACGAAACCCTATTAACACCTAGTTTCTTAGAAGCTACTTCTTGAGATAAACCGAGCTTTTCTCTCAATGCTTTTATTCGTTCACCCAACTTTTTGTTAAAGGCCTTTATCTTACTCATTTTCAGTTTAAATATACCATATGTAATAAAATCTGTCAAGCGATTGTTTGAAAAAATTACAATACCTGCTTTGTGATACGGAAATATGACTTAATCGCCTTACTCCAATGCTCTAAATTCTAAAGGCACAATACTTAATTACTTAAAAATAGAAACGTTCCTTTTTTCAATTGTAGTCATTTTTCTAGTTCCATTGTCACGTCTTGTAATTGCGGAAGTGGTAAAAGTTTATATATGTTAGGTTTTCTGTCAGAAAAATCGGGAGGAATTGGCTTGCTTCTGGTAACTTCAAGTATTCCTTTTTCCTCTAACTCTGATACTGCTTTAGTCATGGTTCTTTTGCCTATACCATACAATTTAGCCATATCTTTTTGGCTACGAAACCACACCGGGTACTTCGCGGACCTACTTGCTTCATTCAAACAGATAAGATACATATATTGCGCCACCATAGAAAGGCTATCAGAATATTTATAATCCCAAAACTCGAATGGTATTATTATGGCGGTTTTTTCAGGGTCGTTATTCTTTAAAATAACTTCTCCTTTTTGATAGCCTATTAGCCCATAACGCTTAAGAAATGTAAGTAAGTGATGAATTCGCTGCCAAAAGTAGCGCTGCTGACTAGGGTATTTTCCTAAATCCTCAAGCTCGGTATAGCCCATTTGCTTGGCTATAGATTCATAATCAATAATTATCTGCGACTTACCAGTTTCCTGCTGGATTTTGCATAATAATAGGTATAAATCAAACTGCTTATCACCATGGCTCTTCAGGAGCCTACGTCCGAGCTTCGGTGAAAGAAGAAAGTCCGCAGATAAATTGACTCCCGATGTATATGGCACAAAAACATCTTCTTTTTGAATAGGTATTTCATTAATGTATTTGGTTAAGGTTTCAGCATCTTGAGGAGAATCTACAAAGATAGTTGCTTCCTTGTTTTTTCCCATTGCTGATTTTGACCAGTTAGCGCTTCCCAAAAATAAGTATCTATTATCAATTACTATTCCTTTAACATGCAAAAGCTGTTTTGGGGTGTCAAAATATACTTTTACCCCATTTTGTCTCAATTTCTGATAAGCACGACGGCTTACATTAAGTTTTGAACCTTCTAAGACTACCTTTACGTCTACCCCTCTCTGCTTAGCATCTATTAAATCATTCACCAAGTGGTTAATTGGATTATCCGGGTCCTCAAAATTGGGATATATAAAGTACATTGCTATGGTAATTGACTCTTCAGCCTGAGTTAGGTGTTTATGAAGGGTTTGATAATAGGCTTCCCCAAAAAGCACCTCGGCAGAAGCATTTGAAGAAAAAGATAGACATATAAAAGAAATAAGGAGTATTAAGAGCGAATTTTTGGTAATTGTCTGCTTCATTGTGTCACCGGTTATTTCCTCTTAGCCATATCAAACTAAAGTCCGCTCTCTGTAGCTCAATACACTTGCCAAAGTAAGCGGGCTGGGATCATCAACATCTACCGAGCTCCAGGCATCCATCATATAGTATCCAATATAAGCATAGGGTAAAAATCCGTAACCCTTTTGCCCCCATTTATTAGACCAGGAATTCTTAAATTTGATAACTTTCTTTTTATCATCGTAACCTACCGGGCAAATTGCATGGCCGCCCAAAGCGGTTTCATTTTTCGCGGGCATTGGGACAAAGCCGGTTTTAGTTTCCATCATCCCTTCAAAAACTTCAACACCAATAACACAAGGCCCTTTATTGGCAAGGGTCAAACGCAGCTCATTAAGGTTAAGTATGCGGGCATAAGTCATAACGCAAAATTTTTTCGCGTTGACTGCTGCGCCTTTTTTAGGTTTATCCTTTTGATGTGGTTGGTACGGCCAAAACTTTTCCTGACAAACACCTTTATTTTCAAGTACCTGCATTGCTGCGCGAATGGTTGTGCCTTCTTCTTGCGGCATACCGTCTATTTTTTTACATTCGCTATAAACAAAACGCGGAGAAAGCTCTACTAACTTTTCATAGTCAAGTAACTCCTGGTATTCCTTCATCCCCGTAGCGCAAGCAAAGCTAACACAAGTTCCTTCATCTCCTTGGTCCCTAACTGGTGATAGTTTCGGCGTATAATCAATTTTCTTAGGCAGTTTTATAAGCGGCAAATACGCCCGCATTAGATAATCTCTGTTGTCAAACTTATCTTTAATACATCCTAGTTTTAATTTATCTCGCATCTTCTAATCCTCCTGTCTTTACTATCTAAACCCGAATTGTTTAACGGAGCAAAGCAAATGTTTTTAAACATCTCACGATTTTAGTAAAAAATGTCGTTAATAAAATCAGCGAGCCCGAAGGCTGGGAGCTGATTTTTAGGCATTTTTTACGGCTAGCTTTCTCTTATGCTAAAGCAAAATCGTGTTTTAGTGAAAAAACATTTCGTTTTGCGAAGCATTGGTTTTATCTACAAATTCTAATCCTTCTGTTTTTACCATCTAAACCCGACCCCGGCAACTATAGATACTTCTTTCCGCGACCTTAGCGCTCGGATAAAAGCTTCGCCTTGGTTATCAAAGATATTTCTTGATAGTTTAAGATTTATTCCTAAGTCCTGGCCTAATTCGTTTTTTAATTTAAACTCAAGATTATAATTCTTACCCAGTTTAACCG
>Ga0222665_1000014_pt1 | contig 116028 bp, 199 predicted proteins | sample AntAcemetagen653_FD_179853 | JGI IMG/M metagenome (GOLD analysis project Ga0222665, IMG submission 179853) | Saline water microbial communities from Ace Lake, Antarctica - #653 | ecosystem: Environmental > Aquatic > Non-marine Saline and Alkaline > Saline | place: Antarctica: Ace Lake...
TACACGCGCTGGTCGGGGGGCGCTAGTACAATCGATTGGAGGCTGACATGAGGCAAAACGGGTTCACCGAGGCAGGCATCAAAAAGATGCTGAACGAGGCCACCGAGCGCATAGCTATGATAGAAGCGGTGCTTGATGACAAAGCACGCGTTGAACACGCGGCGGCCCTAGCTGGGGCATGCGGATATGATATTCGACAGGGGTGGTTTAGGCTTTTCCACTTTTATGAGGCGCAGAGGCTGTTGGCACTAGCCCTACTCAGCGATGCATGAGTCTTTGCACAAAGACTTGACAAGCGCTCCATAATGTGGTATAATATAAACAAGGAGAAGCGATATGCTTGACAACCGTTACTACTTCGTAGATGATGAGGGTATACCCATCAAGGCAACAGACATCCTGGTGTGGGCCAGGCAATGCAGCGTACCAAACAGCCGTGTTGCCCAGACTACCCTTGCCGGCGGGGTAGTAGTCTCAACTATCTTCACGGGGCTAAATTGCATTTGCCCCAAGCTCCCCCCTGTTGTCTTTGAGACTGCTGTATTCAAGGACGGGGAGACTGGAGTAGTACGCCGCTACTCTACGTGGGATGAGGCAGAAGCAGGCCACGCTGAAGAGTGTAGGCAATTGAGGAAGGCAGGGGACGATGGTTAACAATCTAGCAAATGCTACATGTATACTCGTTGTTCTCTTCGTCATACTAGCGCTGGCGAGTCTATTGGCTGATAAGCCAGATCGCGAGGAAGGACAAGCCTTTGCAACTAGTGTTTGGCAGATGGCCGTCGTGTGCCTGCTCGCGATCATCATTCTCAAAATGTAAGTCTTTGTGCAAAGACTGGAGGGTAATATGAAAGTTACAGCAGAGATGTTGCGGGAGAAGGGCGCTTGCGAGTCTCAGGCGGAGAAGTTTGAGGCTGAATGGCCCAATGGCGTGAAGATCGCTGAGGCCAGCGCGAGGCGGGCAAAGGAACTGGGGCTAAATACCCGTTGGTTTGCTATGCACTTTCTGGCCCACGGGGCGCTCAAAATCTACTTGGCGGCTGATGCTGCCGCTTGGGCAGTATATGAAGAGGCTACGGCTGCGGAGCGCAAGGCTTATCTTAGAGCAGCAGACACAACAGAGGAAACCCGTTGGCGGCTGCGATACATGCCTGAAAAAGTCAAGGCCAACCATCCAGCATGGCAAGCCCTTGCTAGGGCAAAACGAATCTTTACAGAGGCCGCAGCCCCTGCGCTAAAAGCATACTATGCCGTTTCGGCACTGGGATTAGCCCTTGCCGTTGAGGCGACCGACTGAGACATTGTTTGTGCCGTAATGGCACCAATGAGGGCGCTACGCCACCCGGTACAGGGGGCGGATTATAACGAAAGCCTGAACAGAGCTTCACTATCCATGGCCCCCTGCTGGCGCTCCATGGGGGCCTAAACCAAGAGAGGAGAGTAGTCATGGTGCTTGAAAAAGATTATCTTGAAGAGGCAAAGGGGGTAGACAGAACAACCAACAACGTTGCCCCAGAGGATGAGCCTGGTGCTTGCATTGCGTATGGGATATGGACCTACGCTGTTATAGCGCTGGTAGACAGGGTTGACCAGATTGCGCCGATACTGCAAGACATTTCCAAGAGAGGAGAAAGAATATGAACGTTCCTGTTGGCATGGAATGTCCACGATGCGGGGAGAGCAAGGCCCATTGGATAATCCGGATTCACAACGCGGACGGCTGGATGCGCTGCGTGACATGTGGCCAGGAGTACAGGCCCAACAAGGCGGACGCCCCACACGACTGCTCAACCTGTGCATTTGCAGACTATCACCCCGCAACGTCAGGGGCGGCACACTTGGGCCAGGCCCCAGAGGAGGCGGTATACGAGTGCTGCCTTTCCGACCTTGTAACAGAGGAGCACGAACTAGAAGATTGCAGGTGGTGGATAGAAACCTTATGGACGCGTGCGGGAATCCAGTGTTCTACCACGAGGAGGGAACATGCTAGGCAAGTTTAACGTGCAAGATTGCCACAATTGCGCCTGGGCCCGAAGCACCAACGTACCACCTACGCTTCGCTACTTTGCAAAGAGGATGCCTGTCTACTGCCCATTCTATGGCTACATTAAGGCTAGCGATACTGATCGCGACTGCAAGGATTGGATGCCAGAAGAGGAGGGGCCAGATGACGAGTAGATATTTGCGAATGACTGATGATGGATACAAGAACGTGGCCCCGTCACGCCGAGCAGAGGAGATTGACTCGGATGTAGTAGATCGCATGTCGTGCAAGAGATGCGGGAGCCAGATGAGATATGAGCCGTGGGCAAAGCCAGGCAGCTACGTTGCCTATGCAGTGTGTATGATCTGTCAAAGCGTTGAGGAGTTCTAAGATGATTACAAGTCTCTATGTTTGGTATTCTGATCATGCCAATCCCGCCTATCGTGCATGTGTCTATCGGGCCAACGGCAAGGGGCGGATGCGGGAAATTAGCGCCCACAGGGCATACAGCCTGGCGTTGCTTGCCAACAGGCTCGTCAAACAGCACAAAGTACGCCTCTACCCCTTCTGCAGCGATGGCTGCGTTGGCTGGAGTGCATCGAGGATAGACAAGAGTTATATGTATTAGGTTTTATTGTTTTCCTCCTTCTTGCGGCGGGTGTCGGCCTGGACACCCGGCATCCGCCCAAGACCAGTACAGGCAGTTGAATGGAGGAATAGCAGGATTGCACACTTGACCTCCTGGATTTGACTTTTTTACGGTTCTGTGGTATAATGCAAAAGTGCCAGAATTGGAAAAGGGCTTTCTTTCTGCAGAAGGCTCAATATAACAATCGTAGAATAACCCCTACGTGCGACGGCTCTCTTCCGACTCTGGCACACAGACAGGCTGACTGCATCGCGTGCGTAGGGGTTTTCTGTATCAACAGGGGATGCAGAAAATGACAAAGGGTACTTATGAGATTAAGAACAGGTTGGATGGGATGGCGTATGGGGGGAGTTCTGGGGACATTGAGCAGCGGTGGAAAGGCCATCGCTGGATGCTCCGCAACAACAGGCATCACTGTGCGCACTTACAAAACGCTTGGAACAAGTACGGCGAGGATGTATTTGAATTTCGCGTACTTGAAGTGATTAAAGACCCCCAATTGCGTTTAGCGGCGGAGCAGAGGTGGCTTGATGAGCACCACGCCAATAAGACCTGCTATAACATTGCGATTACAGCGGGGACGGCGGGGCCCATGGCAGAAGAGACGAAGCGCAGGATGAGCATAAGCCACATAGGTAGCAAACATAGCGAACAGACTAAACTCAAGCAGAGCATAGCCCACCTAGGCGAACTCAACCCCAGTTGGGGGAAGCACCATACTGAAGAGGCCAAGCAAAAACGACGCACGGCCTTGAAGGGCAAGAAGCGCTTGCCATTTACTGAGGAGCACAAGCAGAATATAAGTAAGGCTAAACTGGGCAAGAAGCTCCAGCCGTTCACCGAAGAGCACAAGCGCAATATAAGCGCGGCGGTTAAGCGGTGGTGGCTAAAGAAGAAAGCCGCTGATGCTGAAGGCGAAGTGGCAGACTGAGGACTTGACAAACAGGGCGGCATGTGGTATAATGGAAACGGAACTGAACAGTTGTACAATCGATTGAACAGGGAGGCAATATGAGAACAGAGCGTGACAGAGAAATTGAGTGCGAAGACTGTTTGTGGAACGTGATTGATCCCGAGGACGACTACTGTGCCCTCGGAGAATCTGGGCCCGATGCGTCCTGCTTCGTGCCCGCAACCGAAAAGGAGGATGAGGAAGATGACAAAGAGACAAATGCAGTTCGCGTGGGATGATGCAGACACAGACAAGGGCGAGTGTGCTCTGTGGTGCGACGAGGAGTTCGTTGAGCAGATCCGCGCCTTGGGGGGCGTGGCCAGCATTGTGCCAATATACCAGGGGCACTCGTGGCGCGTCACTTTCGACTTGCGCTACGACTGGGTGGGGGTAATGGACGACATCGAGGCTGTTATCATGGAGGGGAAAGATGACTGAGCAAAACGAGGGGTACAGCGCTATCACACTAGAAGCCCTGTGGCAGCAAATCAACACCCTGGCCCAGCGCGTAGAACAGTTGGCACAGAACGCTCACGGCGAGGCCCCTGAGGTCGTCTGGGGCAGCTTCGTAGACCCCCAGTCGGGCGCAGAGGTACGCATTACACGCCGGACAGGAAGTACAGACGAGGAATTCAACCGCCTCACCAACGGGGTCATGGACCGTCTCAGGGAGTCAGTTGAGGCGGGATTTATCCCTGTAGCGTCGAGAGATGGTGTCGCTGCAATAGATCGGTATCGTCGGACCCAACGCAAGAATGGGAAACCGCCGACAGAGGAACCGCCGAGCAGCGTGCAGCCGGAGAAGCCAAGCACCCTACCATCCGTGCCTGCACCACCACCTGGCCCGCGTGCTGCGAGCGTGCCAACGCCAGCAAGCAAGGGCACGCCAACACAGCCCGATGGAACCGTAGTCATTGACGTTGTGGGCCTAGAGAAGGGGACGACGCGCGCAGGTGATGAACTGATCCGGGTCAAGGGCGGGGCGTGGAAACCCTACGGCGTAGCTGCCTATGTGGAGGTCTACCCCTCCCTGGACCAGTGGACGGACGTTGAGGCAATGGTCATGGGGCAAAACTATCCTGCTACGCAACTGGGGTTACAGGCTGTCGTTGAGGTCAAAGATGGAAAGGCCAAGCGCGTACTGAGTTTCCACAAGAAATAGAGTCCCTCGCTGCCCTGTTCGCGACCGTGGATGCCCAGACGGAAGAAACTAGACACGATGGCGCGGGGCGTCATCGAGCTGGGCTTGGCGGCAGGGCGGCGAGGCGCGTAAGATGAAGCGTGCCGGTTGAGTCTTTGTACAAAGACTTGTACATATGAGTGAGTCATGGGACATGCACAGTCGGAGTGCTGGGCTATACGTGTACCGGTGAAGACGGTAGCCCCTTGGGGTTCGATTCCTCTGTGTTCCAATGACTAGGCCAAGCCTGTGGATGCACCAATCTATACGTGAAGCCAGCTACGTTGGGGAGTACGAGAACCCGGATAAGTCGCAATGCTGGACAGCCTAGACGGGGTGCTTGGGCAGGCAAATAAACAGGGTTGCGTCAACGCGGCAGCGCTGGGGGATGAAATTCGGGACTGCCAATCTCGACTGCCTGGACGTGAATAAGGCAGACAACGTGTGGTAGCCGTGTGGGGAAAACGGCACGTAACCCTATAAAGTCTTTGCGCAAAGACTCTACAATAGATTGGAGGAAATGACATGAAGGGGCCGCAGAACTACGAGGAGCTACGCAAGTGGGCAAGCGAGGAGATGCGCATAGAGACAGGGGTGCTGGAAGACCGCGCTGATGCCATGAGGAGATTCGCCTCCTACATGGATGCGTGTGAAGAGTGGTCGCCGGAAACTTACGCAAGCGCCTTGGCAGTGGCTGACATTGAGGATTATGGCGATGACGAGGAGCTAGAGGCACTCCACGAGATCGTAGAAAATTGGCCCGCTAAGGAGAAACACGGTGACTAGCAACAATACAAGCATCAAAGACCGGCTCAGGGCCCTGCCAGATGAACTGTTCCTGGCAAGAGAGCAGGAGTACGACGCATTCAAGGCCCATCGAGAGATTGAGCAAAAGCTGGAAGAAGAGGAGGTTTTGCTTCTTCAACGTTGCCCGCCGCTGGGCAAGAATGCTGAGGAACGGAGGCGGTCAAGCACAATTACGCTTATGGGGGATGGCAACATCATTCACTATCGCAACCTTCTACGCAGTACTGAAGATGCGTTGGCGGCCAGAAAGCGCGACACCCAAAAACTGGCAGATGAGATGGCCGCGCTAGGCCGTCTTGCCTACATAATTCAGAGTGAGAATATCAAGGATGCCGCAGGAATATTTGGCGCCGCGATTGCAGGGATAAACGTTGGAAAAGGCAGGGCGTTGAGCCCCACATTCTAGGTGAACCCACTTTTAATGGACAGCACTCTACGCGGCGAGCTGTGGTTGGTTATGAGTTCACAACTTTTTGAGGCCCTCGTTGAGGGCGGGGAATTGGCGGGGCACGTGCTTACTGTGCCCAAGGGTATTTACGAAGAAGTAAAAGACAACTGGGGGATGATCAGCGGGGCATTTGAGCGAGCAGGATATGACGTGGAGGTGAGGATATGCGAACGCTAAACGAGCTAGAACGCGTAATAATCGGAGTAGACCCTGGCATGGGAGTCGGCAAACCCTGCGCTGCGGTCGCTGTTGGCTTCTGGCCGGATGGTGAGGCTACGGTGCTTGATTGGGCTGACGCATGCATAGAGAAGGGTGACACGCTTGTATTCAGCCTGGTTGGGCGTTGGCAGTGGGAGGTGGTGCGGCTCGTAGAAATCCAAATGCAGTCTGGTCTTACACCAGTCTACGTTGTCTGCGAACAAGCTACAGCACGGGGCAAGTTTGGGTTCAAGAATCAGTCACTCGTGTATCACGTTGGACAGGTTTGTGACACGCTTGGTGTAACATTCCTGCCGCCGATTTCGCCAACGCGGCTCAAGAAGCTGGTTACGGGCAGCGGCAAGGCCACAGCCGCTGAGGTAGCCCGCAAAATCAGGGCTGAGGTTATCAATGGGGAGATGTTGCCCAAATCCGCAGGATTCGACCACGAGGCTGCTGCGGGGGCGGCTGTCGCGGGGAACAAGGAGCTTGTAGAGGAACTCAATATGGGGGTTGCGATATGAACTGGGAACTCGTTGGAAGATGCTGCGTGCGTTTTCTTGTACCTTTTCTTGTGTGTTTTCTTGTATCCTTTCTTGTATCTTTTATTGTGGCCATCAGCGCCTACGTTGTGAAGAGGGGATAATGACCACCACAGCACGCGTTCTCGTCGTTGCATTTGGCCTACTGGCGACAGGCGTTACGTTCGTAGCATCGCGTGGCAAACATAGCCCGCTACACTATTTTACTGCCACGTGGGCAATAGCAATGGGAATAGTGACGATAATCTGTGGGACACTGGGCTTTGGCCGAGCAAGCATGATGGGTGTCGTTGGCATCGCAGCCTGCTTCGTTACCGTGTTCCTGACAGACAGGCGCGATGGATTGACGCCCGCACAATATGCGTTGCGGGTGTTGAAAACGGGATGGAGGCAGAGACATGAATGCTAATAACTGGCTGTTTCGTGCAAGCGCTTTTATCGTTGGGTACATTGTGCTAGAGATAGCAGGCCAATTGGCTAAGGGGAAACGTTACGAGATAGCGCGACCCCCCGCGGTTTTCCTCTATCACTTGGCAATGGCGTGCCTGCTTGCAGCCATATATTGTAAACTGCAAAGTCTTTGCACAAAGACAGGAGGACAATAACATGAAAGTCACAGTACAGATGTTGCGGGATGCCTGGGCCTGCCTAGACCAAGTAGCCATCTTTGCGAAAGAATGGCCTAATGGTATAGAAATTACCGAGGCCAGTACAGCGCGGGCAATCCAATTGGGGTTAGACATTCCCTGGTTTGCCCAACAGTTTCTGAGCGGCAACGCGCGGGCAGTTTGGAATGCGGCTGCCAAAACGGCCTACGCGACTTTCCAACAGGCCACAACAGAGGCGTGGGAAATCTACAAGCGCACAATGTGGCAAGAGCCTACCGAGCGGGCTAGGGCATCAGCCGCCTACGAGAAGGTTGCCAAGCCCGCGGGGGATGCTTGGGACAGGTCGTGGATTGAGGCATTGGTACTTGCAGTCGAGACAATGGAGGCGTCAAGTGGAATGGACAACTGAATGGCCTACAGAGCCAGGCGTTTATTGGTTCTATGGGTGGTGCGTTAGCTACAGACGTGTACCGGCTAACTTTTATTGCGTTGAAGTATGGAAGGAAGGGAATAGCATTGGCTATGAAGCTTGCGGGCACTCTCTATACAAATCCGAAGGCGCAGAGGGTGTTTGGCAGCCAGTACAGTTTCCCGAACCGCCAGAGGAGCAAGAGACATGAAACGATATACAGCTTTAGTTTGTGCGTTGGCCGTTCTAGTATTGGCAACGGTGCTGGTAGTCGGGGGTTGCAGCAAGTCAGCCCCTGCGACTGGGGCAGTAGTGACCGGAATCAGCATAAGGGGCAGCGGGGTCTATCGCTTTACCGACCTCAACGGTACAGTGACATGCTGGGTATACGGCTATAGGGGCGGCATGTCCTGCATCCCAACGAAGGATATTGGACATAGCCCGCTTAAGTGAGTTGCTCAATTTGACAAAATCGCGAATCTGTGGTATACTGGGGTAGAATTCTGGCAAGATGGAAAGCGGGCTTTTTCTTTGCAGCATAGCCCAATATACAATCGTAGATTACCCCCTACGTGCCCGCACCAACCCTCTTTTCATCTTGCCATGAGAAGGCTTGCTGCCTGGCCGTAGGGGGTTTTCTGTATCGACTAAGGATGCAGAAGATGATAGCAGGGATTTATGAGATCAAGAACAGGCTAGACAGGATGGCGTATGGCGGGAGTTCAGGGAACATAGAGAGGTGGTGGGGGGATCATCGCCGGATGCTTCGTAATGATAAGCATCACTGCATACATTTGCAACGCGCCTGGAACAAGTATGGCGAGGACGTATTTGAGTTTCGCGTACTTGAAGTAATTGAAGACCACGATGAACGAAGGGCGGCAGAGCAGGAATGGCTTGACATACACCACGCCAATAAGACTTGCTATAATATTGCGATTACGGTAGGGAATGCAGGGCCTATGGCCAAAGAAACTAAGCAAAAGATCGCTACGCGCCTGACGGGCCACAAGCGCACTAGCGACGAGTGCCGCGCGATAAGCGAACGCATGGTGGGCAAGCAATACAGCCTGGACTGCAAGCATACTGATGAGCAGAACCGCGCGAAGAGCGAGCGTATGATGGGCCATCCAGTTTCTGACGCGACCAGGCAAAAGATAGGGGCTGGTAACGCTGGACCATATCCTGCATTCATTCACAGAGACACGGGCGAGATCATCCCCGCTGGCAGAAATATGGAGCGATTGTGCCGAGAGCGCGGGCTGCAACCATCCTGCATGTGTGACGTAAAGAACGGCAAGCAGTCTCATCACAAGGGATGGATGCCGCTTATTGAAATGAAGTCTTTGCACAAAGACTTTTCAAAACAGAGAGGAGATATGGAATGACATATAAGATAGATGATACATCACTTTGCCGTAGTTGTGGCAAGCCCATAGAGTACATAGGGCCTTATTGGCGGCATACTACTACCAGCCCGCGCCATGACGGCATCCCAACGCCAAGCCTGTCTGCCTTACGACATCCTATACAGCCATTAGGGTTAGATGGGCATGGGACACTTCGTTTCAAAGCTAATGCCATTGTGCGCTTCCTCTTAGATGATGGCCCCAATGACATGAACCGCCTGGCCATCATGCAATTCTCGCGCGAAGACCAAGTACAATTCGCGCAACTCATAGGCTACTCACTGAGCGGGTTTGGCGACTTGTCTTACGTTGACGATGAGGACTACGAGAGGGCTGCTAGCTGCAAGACTGTGGCGGATTGGAGAAAATAGACTATGCCAAAGCGAATCCAACGCAAGCGAGCGAAGGGCTGGCGGATGCCGCCAGGCGCAATCTACGTGGGCGATCCCACGATTTACGCCAACCATGCCTCTTGGCGAGCAATGGGGCGCGCAGGGGCCACAGAATGGTTCCGCCGAGAGACTATCCCCCATTGGCAGAGCGACGCCCCAGACGACTTTCGGCAGCGGCTCGATGAGCTCCGGGGCCACGACCTGGTTTGCTGGTGTCCACTAACTGACGACGATGGCAATCCGGTTCCCTGTCATGCTGATGTGTGGTTGGAACTAGCAAACCCATGAGTGCCTGGAACGCTATTCCTGCGGGGCAACCGTTGGGCGAAACACGTCGCGATCTCATAGGTATTCATTTTGCCCTGAACGAACCGTGCTCCTGCGGGTGCGGAAATCCCATCCGCGAGCCGGTGAACATGCACCACGGCGTCTTGCCTAAAGCAAAGTGGCGGTACGTATCCAAAGAAAACTGGGATGTTCGGGACCACCCGTGCAATCTGTTTGTAATCAACGCGGAATGCCACGACAACCATCCAGGGCCTAGGTTCTTCTGGGCTTTGGCTGTCAAGAGGTATGGGGAGAAAGCGGTTCGTGCGTGGTATCAGGAGGCACAGAGGTGCTTCAAGAGCACATTGGAGGACTATTCGTGAACACATCGCCATTTATGAGAAAGTGCGCTTACTGTGGCGCGGCAGCAACCGGTATGGATGCAATAGGGTTGCCAGCCTGTTGGGACCATCAGGGCGAGGCCGACGAGTACTTTGAGCAGCGCATGGACCGTTCGCCCCACGAGGATACTTACCTGCACTGCGACGAGCACGGTGATGCCTGGGCGCCTGGCTGTAAGCGTTGCGAGGCATGTTCACAGCACCACTACGGGATGCCAGTGAGCGACTTCCTCGCATCACCAGCTAGCGAGATAACAATCTTCACCATTGACAAACGGCAATGATTGTGTCACAATACAATCGATTGGAGGCGACAATGACAGAATTGACATGGCGCGGCAGACCACTTAAAGAGTTGTCGCGTGAGAACCTTATACGGGTAGTGACAGAGCAACATACTGTAGCAACACGTATGGCAGAGAGGGCATATACACGCCAGAAAGAGCGGGCGGCGGTGAGCGTTGACGGGAAAAGGGCAATGACTGATACGGGGTGGACATGGTACGGGGAAGCTGTAGAAGAAATGACCCGCGAAGAGCTCATAGCGGCATTGGCTAAATTGAATGAGATGTATTGCAATCTAATCACACAATGCCACGAGCAATACGGGCCACAGGGCAGCATAGCGAACAGAGCCATGACGATGTCGCGCCAGTTGCGAGAGTTGTTGGCTTGGTAGTCCCAGGGTACAATCGATTGGACACCCAACGTGATTTCATGGACACATCACAGCAACGAGGGCATTGCATGTACACATTCGGAGAAATCGTGGAACATCCGCATCCTGCGATACCAAATCTTTACACCTACATCGCGCCCATAGGTGTCAGGGGATTCTCGCTGTGTTACCGCATCCGGCGCCTAACAGGGGCTGATGGTGGGTCGCTAGATTTCGGCCTTGGCTGGGCATATTGGCTAAGAGGGGCATGGGAGTTAGACTGATGGAAAAGACAATTACTTTCTTGGGCGTAGAGAGCATCCAATACGTCTTCACGGAGGGTGAAGTCGCAGAAGCGCTGATGGAGAAGTACCAAATCAAGCATAGTTACGACTGCGAGTTTGCTTTTTATGAGCCGTTTGATGAAAAGCCTGCTCGTGCTGTACTGGTAATCAGATATACAAAGCCAGTAGAGGAGAAGATATGACCGAGTCTTTGCACAAAGAGTCTGAAGGCGCATATACGGGCTCAGTGCGAGCAACATGGGTATGGGTAGAAGTGCCAGAAGTGCCGCTTGAAGAGTATACCCGCGAGGAGCTTGAAGCCGCCATAGAAAAGTGCCGCGAGATGCCCGACTGGAGGCAGGCGCGGGCCGAAGCAAAGTGTTGGAAGACACACGCTGTCAAGCTGGCAGATGTATTGCGTCAATATAGTAATGCGAGTCCGGCCCTTACCTACTTCGATGAAGCACTAGCATGGTCTAACGGAGAGAAGACATGGCCAAGAACATAGATGACATGACACTTGAAGAACTTCGCAAGGCGGTGAAGGACAAGGTTACAGAGTACTTACGCCATGGGCACACAGACACCTCGGGGGACTGGTCTGCCACCCCCGCTGCTTATAAAGAGGCTATAGCCTTAGAGGAAGACAAGATAGTTGATGAATGCTTAGAAATAATAAGGAGACCCATCAGGAAGCCAGTGGCGCCTGTAACCGTGGTTACTAAATGCAGGAATGCTACACTTGTCTCCTGCCCCGTATGTGGACACCCATGCAGGCATGATAGGTTGCTGCCAATGAGTGTGTCAAACATGCTCTCGCGCCTCATCGCTTTCGCCGGGGAACACCAGGAGGAGACATGACCAGGAACACAGACGACACCCCGCATGAAGTGGCTGACTGGGAAGATGGGTTCCCCCCATGCAAGCATGATGACGTATGGGAGATTGGCTGCGAACGCTGCGAGGAGTGCGCGCAGTACTATTACGCGATGTCAGTAGCTGAACTCTTGGCGACGGAAGAGTGACAACGGAATTACACTCAAAATATGAGAAAATTCTCTGGGGGAGAAATATGAATTCAAAAATTCGCGACACATGCCGTGGGGCAAAATTGGAGGAGACAACATGCAAGTGATCCTGAACCCTGGCACAGGGCCAGTAACCAACGCCACAGAAGCCAACGCCACCGAAAACATCAAGCACTTCCTGGCCGACGTTGGTATACCCAATATCAATTGGATGCGGGCCCCTAAGATGGACTACGGCGAGGGCCGGTATGCTTTCCTGCTCTGGAAGGGCAACCAGTGCTCCGAGGTCCAGATGCCGGGGCTACCCCTGGAACGTGTCAGGTTCATGGAAAACGAGGGGCAAAACATCTTTGACTTCCCCCGGCTGTACGTGGACAACGGCTCGTGGATATGGTGTATTGCTATCGATTGTGTTTTTGCAGACGAGGACTGACTTGCGCGTAACAGTATACAAAGACAGCGACAGGTATCTGGCGCTGATAGCTGACGGCTGGTGGATGGCCTACGGTACGACGGCCAAGCAGGCACTCAAGAGGGTACTCAAGAGATACGAGCGGGAAATGAGACACAGGCTGACCAGGGAGGATATGCGATGGAATGGATTGCAGTTGAGCGTGGGTTTGTGAAAAACAAGCTGTACCTACTATGTGGGCGAAACTATTGGGGCGAAAACGTAATGGACTTTGGCTTCTGGAATGGCGACGAATGGGACTTGGCAACTAACAACTTTGAACCCCAGTTCTATGCCGTGATAGAATGGCCGCCAGAGTTGGAGGAGACTGATGGAGAAGCTAACTGAACTAAGAACTTACAGGGTTGATTTGGTCTGTGCACAGTGCGGGAAGGGCCGCATGATTCAAACAGGGGAGCTCCCCACCGACTACCCACCGCGGTTCCCACACCGATGCTCGACGTGTGGCTGTGAGAAGAGATTTGATCATATCTATCCTCGATATACAGAGAAGGACGTAGAGGTAAGTAACGTGGCCACCGCTGAGCAAGGAGGAGACTGATGGAAGACCTGATTGAAGCGCTACAGATATTCTTGAAATATAGAAACAAGAAGTTCCCCACGCATTGCGAACATGACATCCTGTACGTTTGCGGGATTGACCAAGCCGCGGTGTCAGGCGAGGATAAGTTTAGGCTTGCAGAGCTTGGTTTCCTTCTTGACCCCGAGGGCATAGGGTTCATGTCGTATCATTACGGCGCGTGCTAACGTTGCACACTTGAGGAGACGACGTGACCAATAACATAGACGACATAACGCGCGAGGAATTCGCTGAGGCATGGGCCGAGATGCCCTGGTGGTACAGGGAATATCTCTATTCAAAGGCAGTCTTTTCACTACTGCCATACTACTGCCTACCCGCGTGGCTGACACTGCTCGCGTTGCTGGCCATTGTAGCAGTTGCACACTTGAGGACTGGGATTTGACGCACCAACATAAGCGACAGGGAGATATGCCATGAAGAGATTCGTAGCCTTTCTTATTTTTTGCATTGCTTTGACATCGTGTGGCAACGCGTGCGACACTGATGAATATTTCACCACAGTAAGCCCGTTGCTCCAAGAGTGGGACGACATAGTTAGTATAGCACATAGAACGTCACGGATTGCCCTACCCAGTGTGCTTTCTAATCTACAAAGTATCAAGCGACGTACCGAGCGCCTCGAAATCCCAGGGTGCTTTGAAGATGCCCACTCGTTCCTGATAAAAGACATGCACTATACCATCGAGGGCTTTCTAGCATTCGCCGGGAGCGCAGACGACGCGACCATAAGTCAGAAGTTCGGCCTGGCCCAGACCAATGGCGAGACGTGGCTGCTAAGATTGACATCTGCAAAATGAACATAACGCACACTCTGTAATTTGACAAAATCGCGAATCTGTGGTATAATGCAAAAGTGCCAGAATTGGAAAAGGGCTTTCTTTCTGCAGAAGGCTCAATATAACAATCGTAGAATAACCCCTACGTGCGACGGCTCTCTTCCGACTCTGGCACACAGACAGGCTGACTGCATCGCGTGCGTAGGGGTTTTCTGTATCAACAGGGGATGCAGAAAATGACAAAGGGTACTTATGAGATTAAGAACAGGTTGGATGGGATGGCGTATGGGGGGAGTTCTGGGGACATTGAGCAACGGTGGATGGCACACCTCTGGATGCTTCGCAACGACAGACATCACTGTGCGCATCTACAGAATGCGTGGAACAAGTATGGTGAGGACGTGTTTGAATTTAGCGTGCTTGAAGTGATTGAAGACCCAGATGAGCGTTTGGCGGCTGAACAGGCGTGGCTTGACATACATCACGCCAACAAGACTTGCTACAACGTTGCCATTACAGCGGGGCCAGCAGGGCCTATGGCAGAAGAGACCAAGCAAAAGCTAAGCGCGGCGCACAAGGGCAAGAAGCATACTGATGAGCACAGGCGCAATAATAGCAATGCCAAGATGGGACACGCAACTTCTCCAGAGACTCGCAAGAAACTAAGCAAGGCAGGCATGGGGCGCGTAGTCTCTGAGGAGACACGCCAAAAGTTGCGCGACAGGGAGTACACCGAAGAAGCGCTCTGCAACATGAGCGACGCCCAGCGCGAATACTCCGCAGCCAGGCGCAAGTGGCTTGTTGGCTGTGACACCAGGTGGTATTTTGACGAGTTTGATGAGGACGATTTAGAATACAGAAGGAGTCTGGGAAGATGAGAAGGCACAAAGACAACGCGGCGCGGAACGAGGAGATCTAATATGGGGCGCAATCTATACGAAATAACACCACAAGGCGGGATAAAGTTCACGTCTCGCCGCATGGGACAGGTAAGAGTAGCCAACTATGTCTACGATATCTGGCTGCCTATCCTGGGCGCGAAGGGAGTAGCAGTGTATAGCGTATACTGCCGGTTAGAACGCGAGGGGGTAGTCAAGGCTATTACACAGGCAGACTTGGCGCGGGCCTGCCGAATAGGGCCAGACACGTTGCGGGGGATAAATGAGCAGCTTGAAGAGTGTGGATTTGTCAAGATTACAAAGCCAACAGCCTACAAGCGACTGATGCATTGGACGACCGAAGTTGAAGTATACGACCCGCCAACAGAAGTGCCAGCAGAAATCGTGGAAAAGTACCAACACCGCCAGGGCTATAAAGCATTGTCCACTTGGCTCGTAGCCCCCGAAACAGTAGGCCAGCAACTACCTAGTATTTCCGAGGAAACTAACCAGTCGCTTGACGAGCAACTGCCTAGTTGTCCCAACGTTGTATCCCTTGGGTTGAATACCTTGGATGTTGCAAACACTACGACTAACGTCGTGGGGCAAGAAAACAACAATAAGACCCACGTTGACGTAGTAAAGAGCATTACACCTACCAACGTAGAAGTCACACCAACCCACGTTGGGGACAAAGCAACTGGGCGTGTTCTGGGGGAGAGCATACAACTCTTGGAAGACGGCATCGAGATAGAGGGGCCATTCGATGTTGAGTTTATAGAGATGGCTGAACCAGACCACGTTGAGGACAGGGGGGCGGGTTTTCTCATGCCTGATGGGAGGTACATTACGCAAGACCAGCTCACGGCAGACCTCGCGCCTGATGGTTATCCGCGCGACTGCGAGGAGATTTTCGAGTTCGCAACGCCAGCCCCTCGCGTTCAGCGCACAAAAGTTGAGCGTGAGGCCATCATCGCTAGGGCTATGGACACCTATCAGCACAAGCATTCGTTGGGCGGTGAGAGCGAAATCGCCCAGACCTGGGCCAACGTACCAACCGCGCAAGGTGTCATCCTAACCTGTTTCCACCGACTCAGCGGCATGGCAGAGCCTGTCACGAAATCGCGGCGTGACAGCGCGACACATGCTGCTGAAGTTTTATACAAAGAAATCGGATCAGCCCGCGACGTCTGCAAGAGGCTAGACGCGTTTTTCGCTGAGCGTGCCAAGGGCGAGAAGTATCAGTTTGACATCGTGAGTTTGCACAGCCTCGTGAATACGTTGTGCGCGATGCAGGAACAGGCGGCTGGACCGAAGATTATCAGGGTGGGGGGATAGACATGGCTGAGATATGGAAAGTGTGTCGGGTAGATGCGGGCGGTACGTGGCGGAGTGCTATGGCAGATACGCCAAGCCTGCGCAGGCTTGGGCTGGACTTGGCGTATTGCTTACATGAGGAGACTGTAGCCCCAGAGGGGACTGTTGGAATTGTGGCCTTCTCTATACAGGAGGGGGCGGAGGGGTGGGGCGCTAGCCGCCTTGACTCATTCGTTGTTTTGCGGTGTACTACCGACCACGACCCCGAACCGATTGATGCGTTATTGAGATTTTCTGCCTGGTGTCTATGGCGATGGGGAAAGAGGTTCTTGCGTGGGAGAGTGTCCCCTGACTGCCCTATAATACCTGTTCCACCAGGCACAGTAACCGTTCCTAGTCTAACGCCAGTTGAGTGTGTGTGGAGGAGTGACGATGAGTGGAGAACTTGCGATTATCAGCGACGCGGGTTTTGTTTCAGGGCAAGATGGCGGGGTGACATTAGACCTTACTGTGAATATGCTGGGTGGGCCAGCCATAGCATCAGTTCCCTTCGTGCTAGGCGCGAACTTTGTAAGCGATGCGAGTATATGCAATGTCTATAGCATCGAAGGGATGGCTTGCATTGTAGAGACTATAGGCGACCACGTTCAGTTCGTTGAGCTATTCAAGCCTGTTGCACAATTACAAGGAGAGCAAAAATGATGTTTGGCACGGGAGAACATCTGTCTACTGAGGGATGGGACCCAGAATGCGCGGCTTTATGCCAGGCCATTAATTTAATTGAAGGCATAGAGACATGTGAATCTTGCTGCGGTCACGGGAAAAGCCCGTACAGAATTTGGTTCTACGCAAGGTGTCTCTGCCGCCTGCCATACGTGGCGTGTTGGTTTCAGTACGGGTGGCGGGTTACTGTACAAACAGACGACGATCTGTCGCCGGCGTGGTTTATGATTGAGGGACCTGCTGGGGCATACGACGAGGCCGACGAGATTGCTGGGCTGATTCGAGAAGTCATTCAAGGAGATGAAGATGTACAAACCTAAAGCCGGTGATCGGGTAGAGTTCGTTGGGGCTGATTGGTACTATGGTGCCGTGCTCACAGGAGACCGGGGGACGGTTATGGAAGACGACAAGGGCCTGGCCTACGTCTTGTGGAGGGATAAGCATAGCATCCCGCCGTGGTCTCTGTGTCGGCGCATAGATGAGGAGATAGTTATGCCAAAAGTGGGCGACAGGGCAGAAGTGGCATCTCCCACAGAGCAATGGCTAGACGCGTGCAAAGACTTTTATGGCCGCGTGTACTCCCACTGTACAAGCGCCAACATAGATAGTCTTGCCCACGAGTTGCACCGCAAGCACGTTGAGTTGTTCCCGCCACCAGAAACCAAAGACCCCGTTTGTCCTAAGTGCGGTTGTGGCGAAACAACTGTATGGTATTGTGACGGTAAGCGCCTAAATCCAGAAGCTCTTTGCTTCAAGCGCGCTCGTGGCGATGAACATATGCACCGCTTCTGTGCAAATTGTGACTATGAGTGGCTAGAACCGTGTCTGGATGCGAAATGATGGACACAGCCAACACGGAAACTGCGCGGGCAATAGTGGCACAGAATATGTTCAGATACATCGTGCACTTAGAGAAGGCCCTGGAGAGAATAGCGACCGTTTACGATTGGCACGGCAAGATACCCGACGATAGTTACGTAGGTGAGAGCGTTGCGCTCTACGATTGCATTGATATTGCTAAAGAGGCATTGAGTACATGATCTGGCACGACACCCTCATCCGCGAATGGGCCGAAGCAGGCGGAGTAACCCCATACGACGCCAACTGCGTCAATCCCGCGTCACTGGACTTGAGGCTGGGCAACAAGTTCATAGACCTGGCAACGATGTTGCCGTTTACCGCGGAGAAGATAACACTCGTTCACGGCGACGCTATTCTGGCGACCACGTTAGAGTACATCAAGATGCCCGCCAACATTGCCGGAAGCATCTACCTGAAATCGACATTGGCACGCCGGGGGTTGGACCATTCCCTGGCCGGATGGGTTGATTGCGAATTTTCGGGGACCCTGACGCTTGAATTACACGCTCACCGTCCCATTGAACTGTACGCAGGCCAACGTGTGTTGCAGATGGTGTTTCATGTGACTGTTGGTATTCCCTCTGTGGGTTATCGTGGACGTTACATGGGGCAGACAGGGCCTACACCAGCACGACTTGACACAGTGCCGTAGCTGTGCTATAATGGGGGCAGAAGAAGTCTTTGCGCAAAGAGATGCCAAGGAGGCAACGATGAAGCAAACACTAAAGCAGGTCTTGGTTCTGAAGCAGCGATACTGCGAGATGTGGCGGGATAAACCAGACGAATACTGGTATGCGCGAACGGCAGAGGAGATGCTAGAACTGTCGCTGGCGCTTCGTAACCAGCACGAGCATACACCAGATACTGAGCTAACGCAGATCGCGTCTATTTGCCTCAACTGGCTGGAAATGCGACAAGACAGGGAGATAGCCAATGCAAGTTAATCAGGCAATGCTAGGAGTATTTCTTATTGGGCTGATGCTGGGCATTGTCGTCATGGGCTTCGCTATGGGGGCTGTGGTTGACACGGCATACGCCGCCCTGCGTGCCAAGAATAGTCTAATAGCAAAGCTGCGGAGGCAACATGAGTAATCTGCTGCGCAAGTTCATCTACTGGGCTTTTAACCGACACTGCGCCCAATTGCACAATGCTGATTATGAAGTCTGCCGCGATTTCTGGTGTTGGTTAGCCTACAAACTGGAAGGATGTGTGGAGTTGCCATGACTATACCCAAGGGAGCGATGAGCAAAAGGGTCTACGGGCGCCTGTCAACCGACCCCGAACGGTTACGGCTGCTGGAGGCCGTGGCTGAGGCAAGTAAGGCGGAGGCGCGGCGCGCATCTAGTCTCATGGGCGACGAAGGGATGGCTTTCGCTGAGTATATCTCCAAGCACGGCAGGGGCCATTGCAACACTTTCCGCGCTATGCTAGAAGCCCTGACTGCGCTGGAGGCATACGATGGGCATCACAGTGACTGATGGCCCCGTTTCTATCCAGACCGGGGGCGTGCTAGAAGACCCGCGAGCATTTGTATTTACATGTGATTGGGACTTAGACGAAGCTAACACTATACGCGTGTCTATGCATTCCGATATGGGCCTGTGGGTTCTATGTCGCATCGCTGAACAACTGTATCCGCGCAATAAGTATCCCGTTGAGATTAGGCTGCGTGGCCTGCTGCGTGTCAAAGAGGAAGAAGACTGAAAGTCTTTGCGCAAAGAGACTGAGGAGAAGATATGACTGAACACGAAAGGACATGGACAGTAGTACTGTTTGTCGTAATAGCAATATTTGCTGGTACGATTGGCGTAGCGGCATGGATTCAGGAGTGCCTAACCCCGACTGACCCAAGCGGCTGTGTCTGTAACGAGTTCCTTGGCGAATGCGATGTATACGTCCGCATTCTATCAGACACAATGGTTAAGGTGTGGGCAGATGCGTCACCAGAGGAGTTGGCAGATATAGCAGGCATTACAAAGGTGTGGGACGACGGGCAGATTCTGATACGAGACCCTCGGCACAGTTGGCAGGGTATCGTGGATGACATCTGCGCCTTGGCGGAGGAAAAGAAATGAAGATCACATCAGACTATCTACGCCAACGCGACGCCTGTGAAGACCAACTCGCTATCTTTGAAGCTGAATGGCCTGATGGCGCAGAATTGACACCGGAGAATCTGCTGCGGGCTGCTGACTTGGGGCTTAGCACAGACTGGCTTGTGCCATATGTATTGTCCTCGCTAGAACTAAATCGCTTCTACGCTGCTATTAGGCCCGCCCGCCTGCGATATTATGTCAATACCCGCAATGCCGTGAAGGCATACGAGAACTGTGCCGAGGGTGTCACGGGGGCGTACCAAACTTACCAAAAAGCAAGCGCGCCCTTTAGGCGGGCCTTCAGCAAAGCAGCTGCCCACGCGCTCATTGAGTCGCTGGAGGAAGAGGCGACATGAAAATCTCACCCAAGTTTCTACGAGAGCTCAACGCGTGTAAAGACCAAGTCGCTATCTTTGAAATCGAGTGGCCCAATGGGGTTGAACTGACGTTGGACAACCTGCTGCGGGCTGTCGAGTTGGGGCTGGATACAGGGTGGCTTGCGCAGCGTGTTTTGCTGACTGCGGGCTATAGCATGTACGGTGCCAGGTGGCTACATTATCGTTCAGCCCTAGACCCTGCCTATGCAATATACAACGCTGCCATTGAGGATATATACGAGGCATTCCTTAGCGATCCTCTCGCGCTGCACGGTGGCGAACTACCCAGAGGAGCAGTGGTAGGGCACCGCGCTATTTTGTACAAAGCAATCGCCCACGCGCTTGTGGAGGCACTGGAGGAGAGCAGTGACTGATAGGCTCGGCCCATTCTCGTTAGATACAATAGTCTGTGGTGATTGCCCCGACGTGATGTGCCAGATACCGGACGGGTGCGTGGATTTGGTGGTGACTGACCCGCCGTATAACGTCGGTATCACTTACGTCAACTCTAGCGATGAACGTTCTGATTATCCAGAGTGGTGTAGTGCTTGGTTCTCTGAGTTGCGCCGCGTCTGTAGTGGACCAATGGCAATCAGTGTGGGGCAAGCAAATCTGAGTAGATGGGCACAAATAGCGCCGCCTGATTGGTGGCTGGCATGGTGGAAGCCCGCCGCTATGGGGCGCTGCGTCGTGGGCTTTAACAACTGGGAACCGATTGCATTCTATGGCAAACCATCACGGGCTATGTGCGATGTGATACGGGCCACAATCAAGCCTGATCCTAACCTGGTAGGCCATCCCTGTCCCAAACCGCTGGAATGGGCAACCCAACAGATTGAGAAGTTATCACGGCCTGGAGAGGCGCTATTTGACCCATTCCTTGGCTCTGGCACAACAGCCATTGCTGCTAAGAAGTTGGACCGTCACTACTTTGGATGCGACATATCGCAAGGATATATAGATATGGCAAACAGGCGATTGGCGCGCGTAGATGGCGTGCAACTTGCGCTATTGGGGGTGACATGACGTATCTGCTATTTGCTGGGTGGGCCTATGGTTCGGTAGGCGGCATACACGATCTCATTAATACATTTGAGACCCTGGAGGAGGCCCAAGTAGCGGGTTCCCAAGAATGCGCTACCAGTTGGCACGACAGGTGGGCGCACATTGCCATAATAGAGGATGGTATGCTAAGGCTGGTAAGCGAAACCACCGATGATGGACAGGGCTGGCGCGAGCTACAGGCACGCAACTGGCGCTGCTAGAGTGAGGGGGCATCTGGTGAAGTTTGGTTCTCTGTTTGCTGGCATAGGTGGGTTTGACCTGGGGTTTGAGTATGCAGGTATGGAGTGCGTATGGCAAGTTGAGAATAACGTACGCGCGGGCGCGGTATTAGAGCATCACTGGCCTAACGTAGAACGGTATGGAGATGTACAAGATATCGGGAGACATAACGTCGAAGCAGTTGACCTTGTTTGCGGAGGTTTCCCCTGCCAGGACGTATCAGTTGCCGGAAGGCGCAAGGGCTTGGCTGGAGAGCGGTCAGGGCTTTGGTTCGAGTTCCATCGCGTTCTTGGAGAGCTTAGGCCGAGATGGGCTGTTATCGAAAACGTCCCCGGCCTGCTATCAAGCAACGGAGGGAGAGACTTTGCCGTCATCCTTCGGGGGCTGGTCGAAATCGGGTATGGCGTGTGCTGGCGGGTACTTGACGCTCAATATTTCGGAGTGGTCCAACGACGCCGCCGTGTATTCATTATCGGACATCTTGGAGACGGACGTGCCGCAGAAATACTTTTTGAGCGCGAGGGCGGCTGCTGGCATCCTCCGCCGAGCCGAGAAACGGGGAAAGGAACTCCCACCTTTGTTATCAAGGGCGCTGCAATTGGTCGTAAACCAGCAGCGGGGCCACAATATGGGGAAATCCCAGTTGATGCGGTCTATACACTCAATACCGTTGAGGTCCACGCTGTCTGCACGCCTGATCCTGCCTATGCCCTAGCTGATGCCAGTGGTAAGTGGAACTCTGCCCAGGCAGTGCCAAACCTTCAAGTGGGCGAATATGGTGTCCGCCGCTTGACACCTGTCGAATGCGAACGGCTACAGGGCTTTCCTGATGGCTGGACAGCGCCCCAAAGCGACACGCAGCGGTATAAACAACTCGGAAACGCTGTAGCTGTACCAGTGGCCGAATGGATTGGGCACAGGATTATGAGCACGCAACTGGCGCTGCTAGATGGCAGAACCTGGAACGAGACGCCAAGGAGGTAGTATTGTGAACTTCTGGGACAAGGTAGCGGAGTGCAAGCATGAGAACATGTATCCTGATTACTACGAGGATGTTTCTTGCGGAACCCCCTACTGTGGGGGTTGGGAGAGCCATTGCAAGGACTGTGGCGTTTTCATAGCTGACTGTAAGTGTGGATTCGTGAGAGGGCTGTCGGGGTGGCCCATGGCGCGCTGGCGTAGATTCCGGAGGAAGAAGGAAAATAAGCGCAGAGAAGCGGCCCGTGACGCGCTCAGTCGGCGGACCTGAGATACTGGAAGGGAGGCAATATGACAAAGCCTGATTCTTACCGTTCGTTAATTCACACTCCGCCAGAGTTGGCCGCAGAATATCTGCTGTGGGCCCAATCGCGGCGAGACAATCCTGGCATAGGGTTTGGTGTTCCTGCCCTTGACAAGCATATGCTTCCCGCGCGACCGGGCACGCTCTGCGGCATAATAGGCCGACCAGGACACGGCAAGACATCGTTGCTTGCGCTAACGGCTGTAAATGAAGCTAAGCGTATCGTTGAGGAAGGCAAAGAAAAAGAAGAGTGCGTCGTATTTTGCACATGGGAGAGTTCAAGCGAGGAGCTATCTGGCTTATTCCTTACTAATAAGCATTTTAGCATTACAGATATAGCGCGCGGCAATCTAGCAATGGATGTCGTGGAGAAGCAAGCTATGCGGTTGGTGCGCTTGCCAATTTTCATTCTGGGCAAAGGTGTTGGCCGTGTGGCGGGCAGTGGCATTAGAATGACTCCAGAGATTGTCTACTCGGCCATAGAAAGCCTAGCCCAAGACTTTAGTGGGATACGCCCCCGCCTCCTGCTTTTCGATTATATTCAGATCGTGCCTGTCAAGCACCATTCAGAAAGGGTTGCTGCTGTATCAGAGGCTGCCGTGCGGATTAAGGAGTTGAGTCTCACTGTGGGGGCTCCTGCCTTCGTGGGAATCCAGGCCGCAAGGGCAGTAGACAACTTGGTAGTTAAGTTGCCCCGAAAACAAGACTGTCAACATTCCTCAGCCATCGAGCAGGTCTTCGATTGCCTTTGGGGCATTTGGCGGCCAATTCTTACAGAGGAGAAGGGCGGCGCCATTGAGTTAGAAGATGGGACACAACTACCGGTTATACCTGAACTGGCAATCGCTCGCAAATTGAAAGAACGGCACAACATTGGTCGCGCTACAGCAGCGCTTTGGTTCGAGCCGCAATATCTCCACTTGGCAGAGCTTGAGCTCAAGAACCTCAACGGCCCGCCACGTGATGCTGGTCACTGGGCGGACAAGTATGACTAACACAAAAGGAGAGTAAGAGATGGACATCGTTGTTACAATCGTAGCGTGGGTACAGTTGGTATTGAATGTGGGCTACTTTGTATTTGCCCCGCCGAAGCCGGCGGAGGAGCTGCTTGATCGTGTTATCCACCAGGCCAGCCGCGTCCTGGGCTTGGCTATGGCCGTGGTATTGGTGGGCCGCTGCCTGGGGTGGTGGTAAACAAGAAATTCTAGCACAAGATGGGAGGCTAAAACATGGATGCTATCGTAGCGGTTGTGGCAATAGTTGTGGGCTGGATGGACTTGGTAGGAGCAACGGTCTATCTGGTTCTGTTGGTGCTGTGCGTGTCAGCGGGGGTCAAGACTATCAGGGAGTGCATTGGGGATTTACTGGCTATCGCAATAGCTTTCGCTTTGGGGACTTATCTCTTGGGGTGGTGGTAAATGCGCATAGGTACTACGGATTACTGGTACATAAAGACGGAAGAAGAGTGGCAAGGGGCGCTGGATGCCAATGCCTACGAAGAATGTATCTTTGGCGATGCCGTACCTGGTCGCGAGAAGCTGTGGGGTGAGTTTGAGGGGCAGGGGATTTATCACATTCGTCGGTTTCTCAACAACCCCTGTGAGTATGGGATCAGGTCGTCCAAGCTAGGCCAAGAAGTCCTTTGCGTGCTTCTTGAAGACGCTAAGGAGCTGATGGTGGCGATATATGTATGGCTATACTGTGCTAGGAGTGCAGAGGGACTACTAGGAGCCACACCTGATGAACCAGTCACCGTTGGCGAAGGAGGCGCAGAATGAGCAATCCCGCGACAACCTACACGACCGCCAATCAGCAGAGGTTGGGGCAACTTGTTGTCAACGCCAGGTTCTTGTTGCGTATGTTAGAGGTAACGGACTTTCATTTCCCAATATCGGAATTCCAATGTACTCATGCCTACCAGTTGGCAGGGGTTGCTAGGGAGATAGAGAATCTGTTGGGGGCCAATGATCCAGTCACCGCTTGACCTCGTGCTCAGTCGGCTTGAGAACGTGAAAGCACACAAGGGCGGGCGCCAGTTTACCGCTCTCTGCCCGGCCCACGACGATCACCTGCCGTCCCTGTCGATTTCTGTCGGAGACAACGAGGCAGTAATCCTTCACTGTCAAGTCGGATGTACGATGGAGCAGGTCGTGGAGGCTATGGGGCTACAGGTCAAAGACCTTTTCCCCGGTGGCAAAGTAGACAGGGTGTCTTTGTTGGAACAGAAGATGCGACGGCTGGAGAGGACGCAGAAAGCACACGCTGAACGGCTTACGAAGATTGAGCAACTGCAGCGAGCGCAGATGCACCTGGTGTATCACCGCAACCTGACTACAGATACGCGAATGTTGTGGTATAGACAGGGCGTGTTCGATGAGATGATAGACCAATTCCTGCTTGGCTATGTAGCGGAGTGTCCAACGTACAGAGAAAGCCCCGCAAGGACAATTCCCGTATTCGGCTACAACAGCGAATTGGTGAACATTCGTCATCGGCTACTACGACCAGGCAAGGGTGGCAAATACCGTCCCCAGATGAACGGGCTGGGGCTAGCGCTGTTCAACGCGGCCGTACTGAATAATACATCACACGAGAGACTCTTGGTCCTCGAGGGAGAGGTCAAGGTTGTGGTTCTCAGCCAGGCGGGCTACGCAGCCGTGGGACTCATGGGGCAGGGCGCTAGATGGCAGCCAGAGTGGCTAGAATGGCTAGATGATGTAGGCCAGATTGTCGTCTGCCTTGACCCAGGGGCAGAGAAGCGGGCATGGGAGCTGGGCAGGGGGTTTGTGGAGCGAGGGTTTCGGGATGTCAGGGTAGCTGTCTTTCCCTTAAAACCGGACGACCTGGTGGTTAGATGCGGGGCCGGCAAGGCACATGTGGACAGCATACTCAACTTGGCGCGACCCGTGCGGGCTTGACAACTGCTGCGCTATGTGGTATAATAACAGAAGGAGGTATGACATGGGAAGGGAAATCAAGAGAGTAGCACTGGATTTTGACTGGCCGCTGAACCAAGTATGGGATGGGTATGTGAACCCACATTATCGCGAGTGTCCAGACTGTGAGGCGGGCTTCTCTGATGCCTACGAGGCTATTTACAAGCATGTTGTCAAGTTGCTTTGGGACCATGTGAATATCCGTAAGTATGGCCATTATAGGCGGATCACAGAATACCTGGCTGGTCGTAAGCCGAGAACCAGTTGGGGCCACGATACGCATGATGCCTGGAGCGCTGTAAAGAAACTGGGCAAACTAGCTGGACTGCCGGAGAAGTGGTATCTATGCCCTACCTGCGATGGGGAGGCCATTGACCCCGAAGCGGCAGAAGCGTATGCGGCATGGGAAGAGACTGAACCGCCCGTAGGCGAAGGCTGGCAGCTTTGGGAGAATGTATCAGAAGGCTCGCCCATAAGCCCTGTATTTGCAACGAAAGAGGAACTAATAGCATGGCTAGAGGGCGAGGGGTACAGCACGCTAGCGGCAACGCGGTTTGTTGAGGATGGTTGGGCGCCTTCTGCTGTATTTGTGGGCGGCACTATGTACGCTGACATTGAAGCCTGTGCTGTTATGAAAGAGGCAAAGCCATGATTGATAGAGAAAAACTGGCGCGAGAGATATTCGTCTTGCTCGCTGGAACCGAGATGGAAACCATTGGGGACCAAAAAGAGTTTTGCCACGCTGTAGCGGATTTGTTTTCTGCTGCGCCTAAAGAATGCGCTGATGACAGGGTGGCATATTGTATGGGCAACTTGCGGAATCGTGTTTGCCGTGCTATGGGCCATGCTGAGCCTGTTTATGTAGCAGCAGCATGGCGCGCGTTCTTCAGGCTAGAACAACGCCTGGCAGATATTGGTGTGCTAGAGGCAGAACCATGAACAATATTACAATCGCTGGGAGGATTTGCAATGGAGAAATGTAAACATTGCGGATCGTCGTTTTGGTTTAGTGTCGGGGACACAACCTCGATGAGAACTACGCAGGGCGGGACACTGTGCATAACGGCTTTTTGGCGATGCCCTGCTTGTGGGCAATACAATACCCTGGTTGGGGTTGTTAGTGTCAGGGCCAAGGAGATGGCAGATGGCTATGCGCTCCCAAGCACAACGCACATACGTTTTCTTGACGAGGGTGTAGCGGCTGACATCGAGGAGCGTCTTGCTAGGGCATGGGCATGAACAACATTGCAATCGTGGAAACCATAGCGAAACGAGTAGCCGCGGGCGACCGCGACTTTGGGCGCGTAAAAGCCACCGAGGAGGGCGAGTACGTCTTGCTCAACTATCGACGCGATGCTATGTACGGAGACCTCTTTACCGGGGTTGAGATGGCATGTCGCGGACTGGTCATTCGTACAGATGGCAAGATCATGTGCCTGCCGTTTCCGCGCATGTTCAACCTTGGTGAACCGCAGTGTCCTGCGTTGCCTGATGAGCCGTATACGGTGTGGGAGAAGGTAGACGGGAGTCTGATCTTGGCATGGCTTGGCGGCGGCGTGTGGCGATGCAATACGCGTGGCTCGTTTGACAACGAATACATAGGCGCTGCTACTTCCCATTGGGATGCCATGCTGCGTAATGGCCCCGTTTCTCTTAGGGAAGAAATCTTGGGTTGCCATGAACTTAGCCCTGATGTTACGGTCATGTGTGAAATCTGTATAGACAACGACCCCATGCCGCGGGCTGTTCCACACCCGCCAGGTCTCTATCTGTTGGCTGTGAGAAACCGCATCACAGGCGAGGACATTCCCCTGTGGGATATTCAAACATCGTTGCCAAAAGCAAAGCAAGTATATGCCAGCATTGATGAACTGGTTGGGCTGCGCGAGACTGATGAGGGCAACGAGGGCTGGGTTATTCGCTTTGAGGGCGGGCTACGCGTAAAAATCAAAACGCGGTGGTATCTCCGTCTCTTTCGCGCAATAGCCTCGATGACACCCAAGCGCATTCGTGAACTTATGCTATCCAACGACGATTGGCTGCAAGAGTTTCCTGACGACTTGCGGCCTGACGCCCAAGCGATTGGGTCGCGGATTGAAGATGCTTGTGATGAACTGGTTAGCGCAGTACAGTCGGCCTACGCGGGGATTAGCCATTTGTCTTTGCGCAAAGACTTCGCCCAGGCGGTTCTTGCTGATTATCCCGAAATCTCATCGTGGCTGTTCCTGATGCGGGACGGGCAGTTTGAGGAACGGAAAGTACTTGAGAAGCTGGACTTGACAAGATGTTCCTGATGTGCTACAATGGGGCTACAACAAAAAGAGGAGGCTACACATGGACGGAATAGAAGCAATCTTGGGCGAACTGGTCGAGATGGCGCAGGCCACGGCCCCGGCGCTGTGGGCCATAGCGCAGCGGCAGGTGTTGGCACAGCGCGTTGGGTTTGCTGTGTGGGGAGCGCTATTCTTCTTGGCCTCTGTATTGCTTGTAATAGCAGCGCGGTATTGCAAGCGACGGGCGGGGGATTATGATCTCTGGGTTGCCGGGACTGTATACTCCAGCATCTTCGCCTGCTTCGCGCTTGTTGGGGCGCTCGCCTACCTTAACCAGGTCATCGTATACAGCATCAACCCCGACTACTACGCCATCAAAGTGCTGATTGGGTTGGTGCAACGATGAAAACAATCTGGAAGTACACACTAGACCCCAATGCCCCCCGCGTAGGGGTAGGGGTTGCCTTACCACGCGGCGCTTCTTTGCTGTGCGCTCGGCGGCAGCATAATGACATCGTTGTTTGGGCAATGGTAGACCCAGAGCAAGAAACAGAACTGTGGCAGTTTTGGGTTGTTGAGACAGGAGGCAATTGCGACTTGCCCCTTTACGCCTTTCATCTTGGCACAGTCTTGTTTTATGATGACGACTTTGTTCTCCACGTCTTTGCCATACCGCCAACGCCGCCAATAATTGTTCCGTTGCCACCTGGGGCGACTGAGGCTGAGATTGAAGCGGCCAAAGAGGCCCTGCGCAGGGAGTTTGGGGGGCAATCAATGTGAATATCTGGAAAGTATGTTCTGTCTACCGCGACGGCGATACAATGCATAGCGCAATAATAGGCACAGGGGCCATGGGGAGTCCATATCGCTTGCTGTACGAGGTGGGCAAGACTACAGCCGCGGTGGCAGGAACGCTTGGCATTATGTGCTTTGACAGACAGGAAAATGCTAAGGAGTTTGCCATGTGGCTGGGCGATGAAGTTGTGGTGTTGCTCTGTACAACCGAACACGAACCAGAGGAGTTGCGGTGTGCGCTTTTCTCATGGGACGTCTCCTGCTGGAACGAATTGCGCGGTTCCATCCATGAAGCAGCGCTCCGAAGCGGGGGTGTCACTGCTTGGCCTACCTACCGCGTCCCATTGGGCACAGTTACAGTGCCATCCCTGACAGTGGTAGGAATAGTATGACCGTCCCGGCCCCCGGCGAACTGTGTCTGGGCGGCGACACAGCTACGGGCCTACCCGCGGCGCATGAGGCCATCTTGGACATCCTGGCTGACGGCCCAATGTATTCAACGGGCATAGCGAAACAGTTGCGTACCAGGGGCTTCCAGGGCTGGTGGGCGCAGGAGGTAGGCTCAGCAATGCGGGGATTGACACAGCTTGGCGTAGCAGGGATCGCTGAACGGGGGGCAGTACATCTGTGGCGGCTGACGACTGCTGGCATTGCGGCTGTACAATCGATTGAACAGGGGGAGACATGAGTTACGTCAATGAATTCTTGACATACCGCTGCGCCGGTGATGTCTTGAACAGCGTCGCGCCATTGAACAACGCGGCCAAAGAAATCTCAGAGAGTATGGCTCTCCTAAAGAGCGTCAAGGGTTTAGCGCTAAGACACCCAAGAATGTTGCGGCTATGGGACCTGTGTGCAGGCAACGCGCTCACAAGCATCCTGGCGGTTCACTACTTGCCATTCGCGTATGCCATTGCCGTAGACAGGAAACTGCATAAACGTCCAGGATACGCCAGGGTTCAACGTTGGGAATACAGACAAGGAGAGATAGACTCTTTGCACGGGCAGATTAGTGTAAACGACGTGCTTGTTGCTTCCCATCCATGCCAAGCTGCCGAGGACATTTGCCGATTGTTCAACGATAGTCCCGCACGGGCTATGTTCATCCTGCCTTGCTGTCAGGGGAAGATAAGTAGTAAGTTTACGCAGCTTACACGAGGCAAGATGAGCCGCTATGAACTTTGGTGCTTGCATCTCGCCCGCCTGGTAGATGGTGAATGTAGCAAGCGAGATACACAGGTGTTGTCTCCAATGAACATTATAGTCAGCAAGGTGAGGGAACTGACATGGTCTTGACACATGCGTTAGCAGCGCTCGCGGGACTGGTGTTGGGCGCTATCCTTATGCGATCAGTGGGGGGAGCAGAGGCAGAGCAGGACGATCTAGTAGATAGATTGATAGACATATTGAATGAGCACATTGGGGCAAGCGAAGCAGAAATACTGGGGCTGTTAGAGCACATTGCGTTGCTAGAGACAGACCGCGAAGTTGGCCCATGCTCTGCGCAAGGTGGTTGCGATTGTCCGCCCGACGAGGAAGTTGGCGAAGGCGGCTATGAGGGGTGGGTGTGACAATCAAATTGGTTTGCTCGATATGCGGACAGCCCAGGGCGACAACGGTCTCCGTGCTACAGGGCGCAGGGCTACCACCCGCGTTGCCTGAAGTTTTCGTAGTCTACCCAGGACCGCACGGTTGGGTCGCCTACGCGCAGAAAACGGTGTGCTGGGAATGTTTGCTGAGGGAGGCGGAGTGAGCTACAGTGTCGTACACGCAGACATAATAGAATGGGCGGCGAGAATAGAGATGACCTTCTGGGGATTGTTGTGAATGTCATGTTCCCAGAGATGCAAGAAGCTATATCCCGAATTGCGGGCGAGGCGGGCTTTGCGTTTATCATTTATAGCGTTCTTCTGTTGGATATTACAGAGATTGCTCTGTAGGTAGAAGCGCGGGTCGGCGTGCCAAAAAGTACCATGCGTCTCAATGGGGGTGTTTGTGGCGGGAATATAGAAGTCATAGACAAATTTGCTTATTCGGTATTGCCATATGTAAACTATATCTAGCCCATCCAAAATGGCAGCAAAAGCAGTCTCCAATTTGTTGTGGGTTTTGCCAGTGCGACCAGCTTCAATTTGTTTGGCAGTGAGTATAGCATGTCTGTCCCTAGCTTCTTGGGTACTGAACTGGCGGCGATTGGCTTCTCGTATTTTGGCGCGGGCAGCAGGGGTATGTGTGCGGCCAAACATAGGGTTCTTTTCGCCCTTCAGGTTCTCGCTTTTAGTGCGAGTGGGGATGCCGAAGTTCTTCATCTTGGTCTTAATGGCGGCTTGGGTAATACCAAATCGCTCGCCGATCTCAGCTTGCGATAAGCCCTTTTCGTGGTAAAGATCAGTGAGGAGTCCCTTCGTGAGCGCTTGGGTTCCACGCAAGACACATTGCGCTTCGCTGTTAGAGCGCCTTGGTATGTTGAACTTGACCAACCACCCCCTCACAGCAGGGTGAGTTACCTTACAATGCTCAGCAATTTGTAACAATGTCCATTCTTCATTCCAATACCATTGAGTCAATTGCTCTTTGTCGGGGCGTGAAATCAAACTGTGTCTGCTGGGAATGCCATAATGTGCAAGCCATTTGCCAACAGTGCCCGCGCATACATTGTGTAGCAACGCAATCTCGGTGGTAGACTTGGCCCGGACACAGTACAAATCGTAAACCACTTCCCTTGATGGGCGTCGGGTAATCCGTGTCCTTATCTCGATACCATAGTTCATTAGCCACCGCCTAGCGGTTGGATAGGAGACGTTGTGCCTTTGCGCGATTCGTCCCATGCTCCATTTGCGTGTAATGTAAAGGGTGAAGAGTTCTTCTCTTGGCGGCGCTTGCAGCCTCGGGGCGGCGATGTCGTAGCAGCGGAACCATTTGTAGATAGTCCTTGGGATAACGTCGAAGATCGCGGCAATATCTTTGGCCTGTTTTCCCTCAGACAGCAATCTGACAAGATAGCCTTTTTCTGGCCTTTTTCGTCTGGGCATTATGTCACCTCAGGTATAGGATACCATAAAACAGGGAGAACTCCAAATTGAGTACCCGGTGGCGCATAATCCAGGACGACATACTAAACTGGTGTGAGACAAGCACATTTATGGCGAGTGCCATCCTGTGCGATCCGCCCTATCACCTAACGTCTGGATTCATGGGGGCCGTCTGGGATCAGGAAACAGACGGCACAGGCATCGCCTTCCGTCCCGACACTTGGTCTGCGTTAGCCAAGCATCTTCTCCCTGGCGGGTTCATCATGGCATTTGCGTCGTCACGTGGCTGGCATCGGCTTGCTTGCGCGTTAGAAGACGCTGGGCTCATCATCCAACCAAGTATCTTCAACTGGCATAGTGGGCAGACGATGGAAATTTCCATGTACGGCTGGGCTAGCGGACAGTCGTTCCCGAAAGCGACGTCCATAGACAAGCAGCTAGACCGCGCTGCCAATGTTACAAACCATCGTAAGAAAGTGGGCAAGTACGAGCTTCCGGAACAGCAGACGTGGAACCCAAAGCAGGCTACAGACGCCAACGCAGAAGCTGTCGGGGGTACATTTACGGCATCAGGTAGACGTACACTAGACATCGAAGAACCGGCTACGGAACTAGGCCGCACATGGGCAGGGCATCGTTACGGTGGCCAAGTCTTGAAAAACTTACTCGAACCCATCATCATCGCCCAGAAGCCCTACGAGGATGTCCCGTCAGACGCGTGGGCGACGTTCACTGGATGGCATTGGTGGCACTATCCCAAGAAAATCAAGAATACTCCAAAGGAGAGGCTCAAGCTGTGGAAGAAACACGGCATCCGCATCCCTGCGGCTTATGTCGAGTACGACGCTTGGTTCATCAAGCGCAGGGCACTGCACGAGGGCATCGAGAGCGACGTACTGCTAGTCTGGCGAGACCGAAGGCAAGATCGCCTCCGCTTGACGCGGGAACGGATACTGCATCGTGGCAACGTCAAGAAGTACAGGCGGTGGAAGATCAAGAACAAATCTGCGTGTATAGCTATGACTGGAGCTGGAGCGTTCTGGATTGACGGGGGACGGTTGGGGACCTTCCAAGCCAATACGCCTAGCGGCATTGACCGGTACAATAAGGCGCTCGCGGAGCATGGATATAGGCCGGGTGAATACCAGAAAGGCAAACCACCATTGCCAACCGCTAGGGGCCGATGGCCTGCCTCACTTGTTTTATCTCACGTCCCACCCGACTCCGACGGAAACGGCGGCTGCGTGCGGCTGGGGACGAAGCGGGTGAAGGGAATACCCAATCGCCCCACAAACAGAACCACTGACAAGTTTGGCAAGAACGTTTATCAACCTACCCATTGCCGCTCTGACAACGAAATGAGTGGTGGTTGCGCCGGCCCCGATGGTCGAGAAGTAGTAGATGACTGGCAATGCGTTGAGGGATGTCCTGTGAGGAAGATTGGACTCCAAAGTGGGGAGCGGAAAAGCGGCTACATGAAAGCAGGACAACAACGCCAAGCATCACAGGGACTGGGTGGATACCACGACGGGTTTCCTGATGAGGCAAGCGCTGGTGGGACTTACGGGGACAAAGGCACTTGCAGCAGATTCTTTTTCCAAGCCTCCTGGCACTACGAGGTAGCCGAGCGGCTGGCGCAAGCATCGCCTGTGGGGTACTGTGCTAAAGCTGGCAGACGTGAGAAAAGCGCCGGTTTAGGAGGCGGCGACGGGGTGCGTAATCTGCACCCCACCTGAATGTGAAGCCACTATCTTTGCTGAAATGGCTTTGTACATTGCTTACCCCTCCGCCCGAATATGCGCCGCGACGACTCCTGGTTCCCTTCAGTGGCAGTGGAAGCGAAATAGCAGGGGCCATTCTATCGGGCGGATGGGAAGAAATCGTGGGGATAGAGCAAGATGCTGAGTATTGCAGAATCGCAGAGGCAAGGTGCAGATTCTGGCAAGACGCTACGCAGGAGACAGGGTTGACGGAACCCAAGGAGATGCTCAAGATGCTGGCAGCAATTGAGGCCGAACGGAAACGCGCCGAAGAAGAGCGGCAGATGGGGTTTGACATGGAGGAGACTGATGAGCACTGAATATTACTTGCCGCAGTATCCAATCACAGGATTAGAATTGGCTGAGTGCGCGGACTACAACATGCTCACTATCTGGGTACAAGACGGCCAGGCGGGTGTCCTGAATCTGCCGAAAGCGGTCACGGGGACGTTCCTGCGAGTATTGACACACGACGATGTAGGCATGGGAGTAATGCACACCTGGGGTAGCAGAGACGAGGGCATTATGGTAACAGACCCTGCCCACCTGCCTGACGACACCATTGTTATCTCGGGCAGTGGAGATTTGCTTACCGCGGGCCAGGTAAGAGCATTGGCCGGAAAGGGGGCGGCGGTAAGCGATGGCAATTTGGTGTTGCACACTTGACCTCTCCAATTTGACAAATTCGCGAATCTGTGGTATACTAAAAAAGTGAGGATGCGACATGAGACGGGTTGTTGCAAGACCCAATAGAATAATCGCGAAAGTGCCCCCAGGGCAGACCGTCTCATCTCCACATCCTCACAAGTGATGGCGTTGTAGCAGTTGCCTTGGGGGCTTTTTGCGTCAAGGAGATAGCGAGATGACGCAGGGAACTTATGAGATTAAGAACAGGTTGGACGGGAAAGCATATGGTGGAAGGTCAGGAAACATTGAGCAACGGTGGCAGAATCATCTTTCTACGCTTCGCAACGACAGACACCATTGCCAGTATTTCCAGAACGCCTGGAACAAGTACGGTGAGGACGTATTTGAGTTCATCGTACTTGAAGTTATTGAAGGCCCTGACGAACGAAGGGCGGCAGAGCAGAAGTGGCTTGACATACATCACGCCAACAAGACCTGCTATAACATTGCAATTACGGCGGGGTTGGGTGGGCCGCTGTCTGAAGAACACAAGCATAATATAAGCATTGCAAACATGGGCAACCAAAGCGCGAAGGGCAGCAAGCGTACCGACGAGCAGCTTCGCGCTCATAGCGAGCGCATGATGGGCAATCAAAACACCCTGGGCCACAAGGCTACTGACGCGACCAGGCAAAAGCAGAGGGACGCGCACACGGGCAAGACGCTCAGTAAAGAAACCAAGCAAAAGTTGCGCGAGGCTGGCATGGGCAACCAGAACACCTTGGGTTACAAGCACCCCGAAGAGTTTGGCCAGGCGATAAGCGAGCGCATGATGGGCAATCAACACGCCAAGGGTAGCACGTACAAGCGCACTGACGAACAGAACCGCGCGAATAGCGAGCGCATGAAGCTGTGGTGGGCAAAGAAGAAGGCGGCTGAGGCCGAGGATAAAGGGCTGTAACTTGACAACTGAAACAACGGGAGGAACAATATGAGGGTCGTTCTACGCTCAATCACGCCTAGGGCCGAGAGCCTGGTAGCTGAGGCGTATGCAGCTTGTCGTGGCGGACGAGGGGAGACGGCAATTCCCCTAGAGAGTATCCAGGGGCTTGTAACCAAAGAGCCATTCCCGCACCTGTCCTGTCTTCGTCATGCCAAGGCAACATTTTATATATACGGTATTAGCAGGGTCTGTCACTCGCAATTGATACGACATGGACTTGCAGCGTTTTCTGTAGAGAGCCAACGCAGCGTTGAGCCAGCGGGATTTGTACATCCACAGACCATTGAAGATAGTGAGTTTAGGGTACGATACGACGCTCTTTTGCAGCACGCCAGGGTGCTGTATGGGGACATGGTAGAGGGCGGCATACCGCGCGAAGATGCCAGATATGGCCTGCCGCTATCTACAGAGACGTTTGTGGTGGCTAGCGCGAATTTTGAGCACCTGCGGTGGCTGATACAGATACGCGCATTGAATCCCCATGCACAGTGGGAGATACGCGAGATGTGCTTGAAGATGTTAGACATACTCAAGGAAGAAGCACCACACATTTTCGGTGACTTGGGATGAATGTCCCTCAGTGGCATACCATCCAGGGTAGTGAAGACGATTGGTTTGACGTTGCTGACTGTGGTGATGATGGCAACTTCTCTGTCTGGATGAACGGCGCTAAACCACCACGTTACGGATGGCTACGAAGCGAAACTGTTGGTGTGCTTGGGGGGTGGGTATTGCTTTTGCTCGCGGGTTGCGGCTTTCTCTGGAGTAGTGGACAGCGCCATTTGCCATTAGCGGGCATTTGTGGTATACTGATGTTTGTTGGGGCGATAGTAGCCAGTAGTGTGCCAGATGGTACTACGATCCAAGATACGGTGCGATATAAAGAGGGGCTGTTCCGAGAGGCATTTAAGGATAAGGGATGGTCAAGGGGAGAGATGGAGAGGGAGTTTTTTGCAATCGCTGGCAGCATCTAATCCTCGCTACGTAAAGGGCGGTAGAGGGGCAATTCTGAAAAGGATGAACAGGGGGAGATGGTAATGGAAGACCTAATTGAGTCGCTACAGATTTTCTTGAAGTATGGCAACCCGCGAAGCCCAACAATTTGTGAACACAACACACTGTACATTTGTGGCATTGACCCGTTCGCGATATCAGACGAAGACGAAAAACGGCTTGGCGAACTCGGGTTTGTCTACGAGTCTGCTGATGAGACTTACGTATCGTACCGCTTTGGCTCAGCCTAGAAAGCGAAACAGGAGGGGTAAATGAAATTCACTGACGAACAGCTCTTGGCGTGTACGGATATGACTGGTTCTGCTGCTGCACGCCACCTCGGTGTAACGCGGGCGGCTGTGTCGTCGCGCATCCGGGGACTGCGCGCCAAGGGGCACAGCATTACTATGGCTAAACGCGGGGCTATTCTCAGCAAGGAAGACATGCTTCAGGCGGAGAAGGACAACCTCTCGACGGCAGAGACCTCGGTACTATACGGAGTACACTCGTCTACCGTTGCAAGCGCGGCTAAACGATATGATGTTAGCCTGCGCAGACACAACGCACCTGCTGACGATTGTATTCGCAAGGTGGTTACAATACCCCGTCGTATAGCAGAACAACTGGACGAACGCGCCAGGGCGGAAAAGCGCAGCCGGAGTTGGATTGTGTCTGATGCCGTCCGATTGTATCTAAATGGGAAGGAGAAGTAGCATGGAATGGCATCATAGAATCTTGCTCTTTGCATTTCTGTATTCTGGTTTTATCTACTTGGGATGCTTTCTTGGGCAATATAGCAGGTGGCCACAAGGTATATGGCTAGGGTTGATGATAATATTTGGCATCCTGTTCACTATCTTGCCACAGGAACGCCGCCCATGAATAAGTCTTTGTGTGCCGACCCAAAAACGCTGACAAGTACAGACTTGGACGCCAACATTGAGCAGGCAGAGGCAAACGGCGATCTTGAGGCGTTGGCGCTATACGTCCCGCACAGGCTGGAACGCAACGGCCTGGTTAGCAGCGCTATCCTGTTGCTGATGGCAAGAGACCTACACTTTCTGTACACACATAACCTCTGGATGCAACACGGGTATGAAAGTTTCCCTGAGTGGGTGGCAGCAGAATTCACCCCCAAGCCCTACGGGAAGGATTACGGCACTGTTACGGCGCTCATTCGGGTGTGGCAATTCTGGCACGAGATGGCAGGGTGGTCTCTTGAAGAGATGTCTATCCCCGGCAAAGCCAAACTGGAACGAATGCTTGCCCTGGCCCAAAGTTCAACGAGGCGGGGTACACAACCCGTCGATGACGATATACGCGAGGTGCTGTTAGACACAACCATTCCTCACCTGCGTGTCATGGATGCCTACAACGAACGTAAAGCAGTAAAAGCAGCACAGCAACAGTCTGTTGAGCCGCTGGTTGTGTCGCCCAACAGGCATGTAACATATTCTGCGGACAGTACAACGGGCGTGTTGAGCGCGTGGTTGCCGATCACTGGCCGCAACGGTACAGCAGTGGGTGTGCAGTTGGGAGTGCTAGATTTCCGCTCTGAGAAAGCTAGCCCGTGGCTTCACGCCTTCCTGGCCAGGGCCAAGGCCAAAATCAGATAGGCATGAAGAGACTTTGGCTTTTTGCGCTGGCCTGTCTTCTAACGACAGGTTGGCTTTACGAAGACGGGGATAGCGTAGCAACCGTCTCGTTGGGACAAGTAACAGTAACGTGCTACCAGGCCGTGCCGGAGCAGACCGATGGAGCGCCTCATATAACCGCAGACGGAACGGATTTGCGGGAGACGGACGAGAGAATATGTGCCCTTTCCCGCGACTTGCTATGGCGTTGGGGTGGCCCAGCCCAGTGGGGTGACTTGGTGTGGCTGTATATCCCCAGACATCCTGAACTGTCAGGCCCCTGGACTGTCCGGGACACGATGGCAGAAACAATTTTTAGGAACGGGGAAGAAGTGCCCCTGGTGCGGCACGTTGACCTACTGACGGACACGATAGGCCGTTGGTCTAGCTATGCGTTGCTAATAGGAGAAGAGCAATGACCAAACATTCACCGGGGCCGTGGCGGGCGAAGCGCATCCACCGGCACTCCAGCGACAGGGTTGTTTATGATGCCAAGGACAGCCTGGTGGCCCATATATGGATTGGCGATGATGACGAAGAGGGCCTAGCCAACCTGCGCCTGGTACTGAAAGCGACAGAATTACTAGCGTTGGTGCAAAAGCTGCCAGGTTTTCGGTGTTACTACCCCAGCGATCAGTCCTGCCAGGATTGCCCAGAGGCAGTGTATTGTCCCCGCATGGTAGCACCCACATTACTCAAAGAGATTGACGGAGGCAAATCATGCGATTAGAAGGAGCCACGCGCGTTGGCGCAGAGCGAATAGATAAAGATGCCCGCGATACCTATATTCGCCGTCAGGCTAGTCGGGACAAGTTATTGTTCAAGCCCACGCCTGAACAGAGATGGTGCTATCAATGCGGATGTCGTATCATGCCCGGTGACGCATACAGACAACATGGCCCCATGCGGCGCGTTCCAGGGCAAGACGCAAAGTCGAATTACGTTTGTTGGCAGTGCCCATGGGCAGGGGCATTAGACGCACAGGCCGTGTTAGATAGCCTTACGCCAGATGCAAGGCGGTTGGCGCAGTTGTGGGCTGCACACATTGACCAACGTCACGTAACCCTAACGCGCGCGTGGCACATTACGTCTGCGCATTTTGATTTTCACTCTTGGTGGAGCAGCGTAGAGTTGCTGGTTTCTAGCAGCGTGCTACGCATTCCTGTGGGGGTTGATGGTTGTATGATGCCACCGGCATACGTTAGGGCACTAATCTAAGAGTCTTTGTACAAAGACCCGGGAGAAGACAGTGACGATGTAGAAGCATATGTAGTTGTTAATGTGGGCAAAAGGGGTTCCTTAACATCCTTCTTAGATATATACCCCTCGCCCGCCTGGGGAAGTAGCTCAATGGTAGAGCACCGGATCTGGACAATACTCTCCGCTGATGGCACAAAGAGTTCCTTATAAGTTCGGTGACGCGGGTTCAATTCCCGCCTTCCCCACTAGGGGCAAAAGAGGTTCCTTAAACAACTTTGTGTTTACCTACCTCTCGCCCCTTTCAATAGGAAGTTACGAAGGAGATAAGATGCATGCAGCAAGTTTGAGATTATTCAATGCCATTCAAGTGCGAAAGCGGGAGCCACTAGCCGTCCCACGGGGCGTCCTTGAGAGGACTATCAAGAACGGCTACATCCTTGATCCTGCAATCGAACCAAGCCCCGACCTGCTAAATACTATTGAGGGCATTGTGGGCATCTCTGGGGAGAAGGCCAGCGCTACCTTCCACAAATCTTGGGCAGTGGTGAGAGACAGCCCAATAGAGGTGCTTGTTTTGCAACAGATATTCCATTACATCACAACCTATGGGTTTGAGGCACTGGGGGTGTACAGTGAAGATACCGTCTATATCCCCCGTGAGGCGCTGGAGCTCCCGGACATTCAAGAAAACATCCCCCTCATTGTCATCAAGGCAATGACCGCCGGAGAGTTGTTGGATGTCACCGTTGGCCTGGGCTCGTCTGGCGTTGCCCTGATGCAAGAGACACTGGACGACATCATGGCCATCATTGAGGCTAACGAATACGACCCCGCTTTCATCGCCAAGATTACCAACCGCGAATTGAAGACCCTGCTCCTTGACTTCTACCATGTCGTACCAGATGAACCAGTAGAGTACCTGCGCTGGCTGATCAGTAAGTTGACCGGGGAATCTCTACTGATTAAGAATGACTACCTCATTAGCAAGATCAAGGATGCCAACGGAAAGTTCCTTGATCTATTGCTGGAGGACGCGCCTGACGACCTAGCCTCAATCTTCCTGCGCTACAAGCCGCTGTTCCTGGCGTTGAAGTCAATTTCCAAGGCTAAGCGCGGCTTTTTCAATCGCCTGCGGAAAGATGCGCGAAAGATGCACAAGCCACTGACGCCAGACTACCTGAACAGCATCACGGCCCAAATCAAGCGCGGGGAATTGGATTTGACTACCCTGAAGCGCAGGTTAGAGACCGCAATTGTCTGGCGCAAGGCCCGCCTAGCCTGCGCCCTGCAATTCCGCCTCAATGCTGGCAATTCCACCATCTACCGTGTGCGTAACGGGCGTGGGTGGGCAACGGACTTTGAGTGGCCCGCTGACAAGGCAGAAACCGTCCAAGCTGTACTGGCCTTGGTCTTGGCCTCCATTGCCAATGACATTCGCCTGAACGTGGAGGGAAAGACCATCTACATTCCTGCTGATGTGGGCTATGCCCTCCCCGCTACAGAGAAGCAGTTCACTGGGCATTTCCCCAACGGGAGTTACGTTGCTGTTCCAGAGGATATGATTGTTGGTGTCCACTGGACGAACACTGAGAACCGAGTAGACTTGGACTTATCAGTAATCAGCGCGTCGGGCAAGGTTGGTTGGGACAGTTCCTACCGAACTAGTTCCAGGGACGTGTTGTTCTCCGGGGACTTGACTGACGCGCCCAAGCCCAACGGTGCTTCTGAGCTATTCTACCTTCAGGCGGGGCAAACTCAAGCCAATGTTGTGATGTTGAATTACTACAACTTCAGTGGCGGCGACCAGGTAGAAGCCAAGGTTCTGGTAGCGCATGATAAGCCAGATGTCTTTGACAAGAACTATGTAGTGGACGCAAGCAACATTATTGCATCTGCCAACGTTAACATCGCGCAGAAGCAAAGCGTTCTGGGCCTAATCATCTGTGTCAACGCCAAGAACCGCTTTTACTTCGCCAACGCGAGCATCGGCAACTCCATCACATCTAGCAGCGGAGAACAGTCTGGACACGCACGGTCATTCCTAGTAGACAGCTTGGTGAACTCTGTGGGCCTTGGGGCAATCTTGACAGCGGCTGGCGCGCACGTCGTTAATGAGAAACCTGGCGGAGAGTATTTGAACCTTGCCCCAGAGGCGCTGGATAAGACAACAATTCTAAATCTGCTTGGGGGGGGCAATGAGTGAATCTACTCCCTATCTAGGCCAAAAGGTTGTCTTGAACACATTGTTGTGCGAGGGTGATTTCCTGGGCGAGATAGTTGAAGTGCGCCCCGAACTCTTGCCCTACCCCCGTATGTGTGTTGTTAGGCTAGAATGCCAAGAAGCTCCTGTTTCTGGCGTGTTGTATTATGCTGAACGGCCAGAAGAGGTTTTAAATGTGTTGTGGCAAGTGTGTTGGCCTAGAAGCGAGAAGGGAGAGTAAAATGGACGAACGCGTGTGTGAGATATGGTTGCGAAACGATGGACGTAATGAGCGCGTAGCCTCTTTGGCATATTGCCCTGGGGGCCCTCCAGAAATAGAGGTGTCGTTTAATCTGCGGACGTGGCGCCACCTAATGCTATTGCTGGTGCTAGGTGCGCGATATGTTCTGAGCTGCAAGACCCGATTTGTCCTGCGAGACGAGCTGGTTATAGGCCGCGAGCAGGCTGGGCGGATTGCTGTATTCCTAGGCAATTTCTTGGCGGATACACTAGTAGAGTAAAGTCTTTGTACAAAGACTTACAAGGAGAAGAATAACATGAGGCCGAAATGTTGGTATCACACACTTCCCGGCGTCATTGCAGCCATGGGTTGGATGAGCATTTTCGTTTATGCTATGCTACGCGCCTTGTCGGGCCATTGGTGGATGATAGTGGCGACACTTACCATTACACTATTGGCAGGCGCTTTCAACACGGCCATAGCAATGCAGGCCCAACAGAAGAAGGGGGCTGTCAAGAAGAGGCCGTCGGTTGTCCCATTGCTACGGCGGCCAGGGACACATTAGCATAAAGTGTAAAGTTTGCCCGCGTACATTTAATCTTGGCCTTGTGATACGTCGCGCACAAGCCAAAAGACGCGACGCTCTCGCCCCTTTACGTATCTCAGGTCAGTAGCCAATTTCCCCTGCTTGACACCCTCGTTCAATCGCGTACGCCCAACAGACGGGGATAGCCTCTCGCCCGTCTTCTCCTCAACCCGATCCAGCCACTGGTCAATAGTATAGCTGTTGGGCGGGGCTATGCGGGGCGAGTTTAGCGCTATGATTTGGTCGAGTTCGTCTGTCCAAGCGTCTGGGTTCATCCTCTATTCCCTCCAATTACTTCATGCCTGCGCAGGTCGTAGCGCTTGATTAGGGGTTCGACGCGTGCTATCTTCCCGTCCAGAATCTCTATAACCCACATCCCGACTACCAAATCGGAGGGGCTTTGCGCTACTTTACGCGCATGGCTACTGAGGCCACACATAGGCGGGAGAAGAAGCAACCAGGACGAGTGCATAACTTCTAGAAAGTAAATGGCCCTGAATTCGGGCGGAATAAATATGTGCCTATGCGCTCGCAGGAAGACTTTAGGAGGCGTCTTGCCACTATGGAGCAATTTGAGCATCGTGTCGCGCAGGTAAATGTTTCCGACATTCCCCTCCAGCCACTTCCTTTTGCCCGCTGAGGGCCCGTGGTGTGCGGCGTCGAAGGTGGCCCCGCCGATAGTCAGCACCGAGTGTGGGGTTGTTTTGATGTCACAGTCAGGGAATTCCAGCCGTAGCCTTTCAGCCACCAGTTTCTCAGTCCCCCCCCCCAGTGTGTGAACCCCCGTGCCAAGTACAAGCCGCATGGCCTCAACGTTGGAGATGGTAGTAAGCCAGGGGCGCAGGTTGGCCGTAGCGAGGCGGATTTGGTCGACGATGTCTACACACATAAGTTCGTCGACGTATTTGTTCCCGTGCGTTAAATCCCCGGCGTGAGACACTACTACTGGGTCATCCTTGGCGAACCCCCGAACCCAGTCTATGCTCTGCGCGTAGAAGTCATATAAGCTGTGCTGGAATTTCGTCAGTGACGGCCCTCGCACACCAGGGCCATTAGGGTCGTCATCGCCAAGCACAGCTGACGGATTAGCCAAACACAGCCTGTGACCAGCATGGCTGTCAGCTAGGGCAACGTGAATGGTACGCATGGAATCTCCTTGTTGGCTAGACATTCATAGGGCAACGCGGTTTTACATTGCTATTATAGCACACGCGGGGAATCTTGTCAAATGCGGGAGGGCACAAGGTGTAGTGTTCCCGCGAGGCCACTCTACTGTCTGTAGAACGCGTAGTACCAGAACACAGAAAACGTACAGGGGATCAGGCCGAATGTCGTAATGATAACCGGCATGGGCCAATCTCGCGCTAATCCCGCGTAAGTTAGGGCAGAGAACGCTGCCGCCAGCAGCCAGCACACCCCTGCCCGCCTCCTCCGTTGCCTATGTGGCATCAACATGTTTTACCCCTGGGCTACGCCCTTGATGGCCGCGCTCAATTCCTCTACGCGCCCATCCCGCCGCCGTTGAGTAGCTTGATGAGCTTCTTTTCGACCCCGCCAATCCTTTCCGCTTGCTCCCCTTGCTCGCTCAGCATCCGGTCCATCCGATGTCCCATGCTGCTCATCTGCCGGCCCAGGTCGTCGAACCTGTCCATCATGCGGCTCTCGCTATGTGCCACAGTGACGTCCGTGCCTGGATAGAATGCCGGTATCTGGAGCGAGTCCGTCAGCGTCTCCATCTGCTCCTGAGCGATTTGGTGGGCCCCGCGCAGGTCTGCGCCGTTAGAGAAGGCACGGACAAACTCGACATCGTAGATAGCTGCACCGTCATCGTCGACAGCGGTAGGCATAGCGATGACGGAAAAGCCTGCCCTATTGATCTCCTCTGCCAAGCTGGTTTGCGTGCGCCTGCCGTGTCTGGCGCTGTTGCAGGATGACAGCAACACCACCTTTGGGTTGGCGGCAGAGATATACCGCGCCAGCCAGTGCGATGTTAAGCATCCATCGGCCACAAAAAACTTGCCCGGTTCACCATGCCCAGCGAACAGGAGTACGTCGCGGCCCTGCTTCAGCCTGGTCTGCACCCTGCTTCGGGTCACGTTCTTACCCACGAGGACATCCAGCGTGACGCCAGGCATGTCCCCAATTTGGTCAATCTCGTCCCACGTATTGAGTTTCGGCAAACCCTCAACTTCCGGGGCAATAAAGAGAACTTTCATGTTGTTGTGCCTCACTACTCAATCGGTGGTGCAGCGCCCAGATACTCGGTACTGCACCAGCCACCGTTATCATCCCAAACCACGAATGACCAACCGTCATCGCGGTCGCACCACACCTCTACCACTTGCCCAGAGGCAATAGAATGAGTGATCTTTACCTCTGGGCTTAGGCTTGGGAACTCGCGCACGTTCAGCGCGTCAGCCATTACAGTACGTATAGCTAATGGTATCTCCACGTCTACCAGAACATCAATGGCAGTCTCTTGTGCCTCGGCAAACGTTACCTCCGGCTTGTGCGAACACAACAGCGCAGCGAAATGGAGAACTTGATCGTTCACCTGAGCAACTTTAGCAGCCACAGTACGAATCTCCGCAGGAGTAGTCGCAACCAGCCTGACCCGTCTACAATCTGGAAGACCATGAACAGAGGCCCTGCGTGGTTCGTACCGCCCAACATCCCTACACCAGCCAGGCCATCAGACGGATAAGATGGGCTGAGCACCCATACTGTATGAGGCCCACCCACCTCTAGGTCGTCGATGTACGATCCTGCCCCGATACCAAACCCGGTATGGCCGTTGCTGTTCGTCGTTTGCACACAGGCATAGTCTTTCCATAGAGTTTGGAGCCCGCCATCTCTCAGGTCTCTTAGCGTATCATCGGGCCAGTGATTCGCGATCGGTTGATCAGTCACGGGAAAGCCCTCTACGCTAAACACCTGGGCCTTGATGAGCGCAGGGCCGATAGTCTCGTGTATCTCTGTAAGGGCAAACTTGACCCTGCCAGGGGCTTCCAGGACCCTTACGTTGCCATACCGGGCCTGTAACCAAAGCAAATCCCTCTCTGCGCCACTTGTATCAAACACTTTCAACATTCTCTATCTCCTCCTCTAGTCTTAGAAGACGTTCCCACATAGGCAACAGTGTGATGGCTGCCAATGGGACAGACCCGGCGGTAATGACAACAACTATGCCATCAGTTACAACTCTATCCAGCCACTCATCAAATTGCTCCTCAAAATCATCGAATTCTACACTATACTCATTCACGTCAATCTCCCATGGGCCAGCATCTAACATCGCCCGTGTTTAGGTCTATCTCGCATCGCAGGCGCAAGACATTGCTTATTGGCGTTTCTGTTGGCACGCTAGTTGGCGTGTTTGTTGGTACACTAGTTGCAGTCGGGGTGCTCGTATGCGTTGGGGTGCTTGTTGGCGTATACGTTGGAGTGCTCGTATACGTTGGAGTGCGCGTTGGAGTGCTCGTTGGCACGCTAGTTGGCGGGACAGCGACTCTCTGCACCAACACAGCCCAATCGCTCGTAGGAGAATGCGGCGGGCTCAGCGATCGGCCTACTATCTCCGGCGTGCCCACAAATTGCCCTGTGCGTGGATTGTACCACCTTGCCTCAAACGTACCCAGTGGCAAGTTGAGGCGCAGCGTGCCGCCCAATGGCAAGTATAGAGCGTAGACCTCGCCGTGCTTGGCGAATACTTGCCCGTCGCCAGTCAATAGACTGTCAGCGGGTGTCATCTCCCAGAACGGCAACAGATCCATGAAGTCGCGGGCATAGCCTGCCCAGAGCCACAGGTCGTCATATATGCTGAAATTGTCCGTCTGCAGGAAGCTGTCAAGAATGAACTCAACGTGTCCGCCTGACAACAGAATAGGCCATAGTATCTCGCGTCGTTGGTCGGCCATGTTATCTGGTGTTGTTACGCGCAGTTCGTCCAGACAGATAGGCAACGCTCTACCTGATTGCTCCGTCAGTTCTCGCCACTTCTCCACCTCCCCTGTTCCTTGCCAGAATTGCAATGACGTTGTACTGAAGAGTGGATCGCCCAGGAACGGTCGCCACGCAGGGTCGGGGTCATAACTATTGTGCACCGTAATCGGGTGATCATAGGGATCAAGTGCCTGTATCCATGCTGCCCATTCCTTCACCGTATCCGGTGTCAGCGGCAGGTCGTAGTTGTACTCTTCGCAGATATTCCACTGTAGAGCCAGGTGATGTCCGAAGCGTGCAACCAGCTCGCGGTAGAACAGCTTGCGCTCCACGCCCAACGTAGCGTTGTCCAAATATCTCTTGTTGGCCTCCTCCGCTTCATTCAGAACAACGTGCAGCATGATACCACGCGATTGGGCGTGGTCGAAGATAGACTCCCATCGTTCCAATTCAGAGACGTTATAGCGCAACTTGTCGTTGCCGACAAATGGATGGGTGTCACCGTCTCCGTCGCCGCCGATGTTCATGGGCAAGAAGTAGATACTATTGACGCCATTGTTAGCAAGATAGTCCAACGCCCCCTGTGGCCCGCCGTGTGCTGTGAAGTCGTGTGCCAGGAAGTTTTCTGGTGAGCCTGTGCCCGTTTTGACAAAGTAATCGCCATCTCGATACTTGAGATAGTACCCGCCAACGTATTCTAGACGACTAGGGCTATTGCTTGGTTCTACCAGGAACGTCCCTGTCTGCCCATCGAAACCAACGGATGTTCCCGAATTGGGAACAACTGCGACTCCAGCCCCCTTACGGAAGCTCACCCGATACGCCCACGTACCAAGCTCGTCAGGGCTAAAGCGCACCTTCCAGGTGTTGTTATCGGCGTAGAAACCAGGCACAACATACTGACTGGACGGGCCAGTAAACGTCACGTCCAGACGATAATCTAAGAACGGATTGCCTGTCGGTTGGGCAGTAAACTCCAGTTCCAGCTTATTCCATTTGCCTACAATATTGTTTGGGGGTGGCGTAGGCATAGAGTCTTCCATTGCAGCATCAAAAGCGGCAAAGCCGGGCCACTGCGAGGCTGCTGTGAGCGTCTCCCCCCCCTGGAAACACAAGAAGTCAGCTTCGGGTAATGCCCAGGCCGCGAGGTTGTCAAATCTCTCATTGAGCCAGTTACCATTGGCATCTTTCAGCAAGTCTGGATGTCCTATCTCGTATCCGAAACGACCGTCACGTGATTGGAACAGTTCGCCATAGGCCATATTAGACCTGTGCCGGATTTCATCTTTCCCATCCCCTACGTTGTCGGGATCTAGTCCAGCCCACTTGAAACACACCCTGTCATTATTGGCAAAAGTGTTTACGAGGTGCTGGTCGGTATCCATCCGTCCTAACTGTACCATGATTGGCACATCTAGGTTCTGGAGGTACAGCTCTACCAACCCCTGTGTCGCTATAGCGTATGCGCTATCGAAGCCGTCTATGCCATAATAATCAGCGAGGTGTTGTTCCATGTCGCATCGAAAAAGCTGTGTTTCGCCAAAAGCGCCGCCCGACATGGTTACAACGCCCGCTGCGCCACCCAAGTGCCCGTTGAGGGCTTGTAACAACAGTTCTAGCCTGTGCATATAAACAGGGTCAAACGGCGCGAAGATACCGTTCTGGTTGTTAGAACACGTCCCCGTATGCCATACCGCCCCCATGTCTACGAGCCAACTGGGCGCTTTGGGTACGTCGTATAGGTCTGCCCCCTCGGTTTGAATGGACAACCATACTTGTACGTCTGGATGACTATCGAGGAGATTGTCTATTCCGCTGAGGTCATAGCGACCAGGTTCGGGTTCGAGCTCACGCCAAAAAACGCCTTTGTTCATACACGTCTCATAGCCCCAATCCACACTGGTGGGTAATTTGCCCGGAATCCAGTGACATGCGCCTATGCCACTGACCGCGGGCGTATCATTGAGCGGGGCTATATTGCAGGCTGCCAGCAAGAATATAGCTACGATAGCCGGCCAGATGCGGCGCTTCACTGTGCTTCCTCTTGCGGCGCTTCTTTCTGGCGTCGCAATTCGGCCAGCTCTTGTAACGCCCGCGCCAATACTTGTGTAGCCTGCCCCGCCGCGTCATGCGCCTCGCGGTTCATCTGCGTCCGTGCAGCGATGCTGTCTAGGATCTGAAGTGCCTGCAGCTCATTCATGTTATTCTCCTATCAAATTGTATTTGCGTACTTTCTCGCGACAGTTTACCATAAACTTGTGGGCCTGTCAAGCCACAAGATTGTCATCAGCCTACAAGCCTCACTCTTTCAGCAACGCCAGCACAACCCTCGCGAGTTTCTTCAGAAACTCCTTGGCAGACGCCATGTCAGTCACGCGAGTCTGGATATAAGTATCAAGTTCGGCGTAAGTAAGCTGTGATAGGTTCGACAAGCTGATTGCGCTCTTGGCGTCCTGATACTGCGATGCGGCTTCACCGATGTCGCTGGTGTCCTGCTCGGCCTCGGCAGCACGCATGGCAGCGAGGACTTTCGCTTTGGTAACGTTGCCGGTGATCCATGCTTCGTCGTATTCATACGCCGTTCGGGTTTTGCCGCCGTCGGTGACTTCTACTTCGCGGATGTTGTATCGGTATAGTGTCTTGCCACGCGATGCGGCAAGTGTATCAGGGTATGTATCACTCATTGCTTTCATTATGCTGCCTCCCTAAATTGTTCAGTCACTTGCCCTCACGGGAACTGCATGGTTTTGGATATGACCAGATTTGCCCATCGTTTGTAACAGCATACCGTCCTTCATATCCAGCGATGTCTTTCATCATTCCATTGCCTCCTACATAGCTAACCGGCCGCCGAAGTGCGCGGACACATACGCAGCAGCAGTATGCAGAGCCCAACAGAACCCGCCAGCAGCCGCGCCATCATGCGCAACCCCGCCCAACAGGGCCACCCGCCAAGCAGCAGCTTGGTAGTAATAGTCGGTAATTTTGGTCGTCGAAGTCCCAGTCACGCCTGCTGGCAAGAAGCCTTCGCTGATTTGCTCTAACGCGCCCTGATAGCCATTGACGTTGTGGAGCGTCACGCCAGGGGCGTCGTAGTTTGCAGCAGTATCGTCAGCGAAATCCGTGTCGGTGTTACAGAAATACGGGATATTGTTGTTGATGTTGAATCCGTCAACGAACTTCCAAATATGCCCATACCAGTTCTCGATGCCGCGGTAGCTCATGTACGAGCCAACAGTGGCGTCACCACCACTCGTATTGGCCGTCACGTTTCCATCTGAATTGCTGTTCCCCGTCGTCTCAATCGGATTGTAATTGCTCCACGCGGCCCAAGAAGCACTAACCCAGTCTGTCAACCCGTTGCCAATCATGCTCTGCGAGTAGAAGTCAGCATACTCCACGAGGTACAGTAGTTGAATGGCTGAAGCTAGATAGAAGTCGAACTGTCGCCACCCCGTGCCGCGGGTGTCAGCAACAGCACGAAAATTAGCTCGCGTGCCGTAGTTCATGGGGGCTTTGCCCGAAACGGAACCCAACACATCTCCGGTAGTTGCCGTCCAATCCCGTTGAACCTGGATTACACACTGGTCATTTGCCTGTGTTCCCGCCAGTGAGCCAGTTTGTAGGGTAATGACTGTATCGGTCACACTCTTAATATCATACGTGCCATCGTTCACCGTGCTACCACTAACCACTATTTTGTCAACTGTGGCCACCAAGTTGCTGAACGCGTGAGTGTTGGCATCGGATGTAATCGTATCGTCAGCCACCCCGTTGTCTGCAAAGGAAATCGTGTAAACGGCGCTGGAAACCAAGTAAAGCCCATTTACATATTTACTTTCGGACGTGTCATATAGCACACCCTCATATGCACCGACGTAACGAAAGTCCACTTCTGCGCCGTTCTTGGTGAATGCTGGATGTACCACGTAGCCCGGTCTTTCGTGGTAAGAGATGTCCCAAGTATGTACGTTGGCAACCCAACTGTACTTGTAATAGAACTTGGGTATCTCCACCATTACTTGACCATCCGTGCCGGTTAGGTCTGACGCCGCGCCATTCTCTTTCAGCGTCGAGTCTGTCGCATTGAGGTAGTACTGCACGACACCGGCATCGCTAATCACACAGCGACGCATGGCCGCCTGAATAGGCAATACTCCATCGCCTGGCGAACTAGCCAATGCCAATCCAGCCAGCGACCCTCGTCTCGTGTAAGCATCGGTGCTCTCGTTCCAACTCAGCCCCTGCCATTCGGAATACTGGTCAACGTAGTCTTTCGTAACCGCATCACTGGCATGGGTTGGTAGGGCCGGAAGACGTATGTTCTTGCTGACACTGAACGCGTCTTCGCTCTCGTCCCATTTCAATAGTGGCGCACCCGCTACATTGACTGTAATCAGATCCGCATCAGCGTCTCCCGCCGCCCCAATGTCTATGCCTGTAGTGTTTAGCAATATACTAAGAGCATTGGCGGTGATGGCCTTGTGTGTGTAATCGGCGTTGTGCTCGACGAAGAGGCCGGTGTCTAAGGCGTCCCAATCGTCATTCCAAGTCGTATGCCAATCGAGGTCACCCCCCGAAGGTTTGTCCCAGTTATAATTGGCGGTAGGTACTGAGGCCATAATTTGTCCCCCTACTTAAGTGACATGCCCGATTTGACAAGCATTGAGTGTTGTGCTATAATAAAGCCGTGAAAGATGAAGTGCCGAAAACTGCACAGGAGATAATGTCGTTATGAACTTGCCGCCCCTCATTGTAATAGTTACCATCGCATTTCTAGCACTTGCTACAATGTGCCCCGTTGACGGCTGGGGCTATACCTATGCTTGGCCGTCCCGATCCGCAGCCGTGAACATCCACGTGCTCTGCCCGCCCAATTACGACTGCGCGATAGTCATGGGGACAGAGTTGCGCCAAACCTATGTGGAATATAAAGTTTCCGATGAATGGCAAGAACAGAGATTCCACTTTGACCGGTGCATTGATGGCAAATGCACGCGCACGTTCTGCTTTGGCTGGCGCGGGCTTCTCTGCATATTCCATTGGCCCGAATACCAGTGGGCGTATATGCCACTTGTGTTGAACTGAAGCATTCATCCTGCCCAATCCCTCTATACCCCAACCAAAGTTTCCCGCCAGGAGGCTGAGATTATGCCATTCCCTCTTGCTCAAGCGCTTTCTGCTTAGTCCAGTTGTCTATTTCTAATAGCGCCTGTACAATATCGTTAGGTATGTCGGGAATAGCAACGGTCTCAACGACACGGCTACCCGCTACCCCGACGAGCTCGTTGCCAAGTTCGTCAAGGAATACGTAGCGTCTCTCTATCTGCAAATCATTGCTCCTGCGCATGATTGTGAGCTTGCCAAGCCCCAGGTCGTGTGCCGTCCATGATTTTGGTGTAGTCATCTTATATCCTCATTTCGCAGCAAATACTCGAATATATCCGGTATTCCCACCAACTTCTACTTCAATCCAATCTTGTTCCGTGGCCGCTGCTGATCCAGCGTCTACGAATTCCAAGTTCTCGGTAGTCATGTTCCATTCCGTAAGGCTGTTAGGACCGGCAGCCCCGATGCCGAGCTTGCCAGTACTCGTGTTGCCATACAGTAAATCCCCAATGTTGAGGTAATTGGAGGTATCTGCTGCTGGTGTGTCTAAGCTGTCGCCGATGAGGATATTCGATGAGCCAGTAGCCAAAGTGACAGCGCCAGTGAGGCTACCAATTAGTATGTTGTTGTCTCCGGTAGTTATCTCAAGGCCAGTTCCCGCGCCAAGCAGCGTGTTCTCCGTTCCCTCAGTTATCTTCCAGCCACTTATATGCCCGACAGCAGTATTGCCGGTGCCAGTAGTCACTGCATACAATGCATAACGGCCGACTGCCACCAGATTGCCCGCTGTGGTCAGTCCAGCCGCGCCTGTACCCGCATAGGCCCCAAAGAGCGCGTTGCTTTGGCCAGTGGTGTAGCGTCCTGCCCAGTAACCAACTGCCGTGTTGAGATGGCCCGCTACCACCCTAGAGAGGGCACTATCACCGACGCCGATGTTGAAACCCCCCGTGGTAACTGCGCCCAGACTATTAGCCCCAATCCCGATATTGTAGGTTCCAGAGCTTACCGAGTCCAGGGCGTGAAAGCCCACTGCAACGTTGTTATCTCCAGTCATGCCGCCTGCATCGCCGTACAATGCGGACACGCCCAGGGCGACGCAGGAGTCTGCTGTCGTTAGATAGTAGCCCGCCTTGAACCCCATTAGGACATTCTGCAGGCCCGTTGTCAAGGAGTAACCAGCGTTGGTCCCCGCGGCTATGTTTTGATGGCCCGTTGTCACTGCGTAGAGGGCCTGATAGCCCAGCCCTACGTTCCCATCGCCGGCCATCCCCCCCGCATCGCCATATATAGCTTGATAACCGACGCTGACATTGTAATCGCCAGTCGTAATGTTATAACCCGCATCAGTCCCGAATAGCGTGTTATACGTCCCTGTGCTAAGATTGTCTCCGGCATCAGCTCCTATAAGAGCATTGCTGCTTGCCCCACCAACCTCCATAATTTTGGTGGCCCCGTCAAACATTTCGATGTTGGTAGCAGACAACTTTATGTATTTATCAGATTGGTCTCCAAGGTAAACGACACTGCCTATAAATTGGCCGCGCACGACATCGCCGCTGTCCAGGAAGCGTATGCCATTCGTGGAGTCAATGGTCATATAGTCATCTACGCTGTACTGTCCTAAACCTACACCAAACGTAGACCCTGTATAGCCGTAGTGCCCATTGAGGTCGCCCATCGCGGCCATCTCCAGGCCACCCTGGACTATGATAAGTTTACCTGCTGGTGGAGTCTTGGTAGTATCCAGCCCCAGAATAACCCCCGTGGCGCTTCCATAGGACGGATTCCAGCTAAACCCGCTTGGCAAGTCTGCTGCTACTATGAGCGTGCCACCATATATTGCACTGGCTTCCTCTACGCCCACATTTCCGCCAGGGGGTAGTCCTACGACGGCGTTGTCATGCCACCCTGCGCCGCCCGATATTCCCCCTGTTCCCGCATCGCCGCGGGTCATGTCTCGCAATAACTCACCGAGGCTTGGTTGGAACTCAGCAAACGTAACAGAATGTTCTACCCCCCGCCTGCTGGGGCGTGTAGTGACTGTCTGTGTTACATAAGTATCGCCGCCACATCCTCCATATCCACATCCGCCAACGCCAGCGCCCCTGTCTGCGTCTAGCCCTATAGCTGTGCATGTTATCCCCAACGCCTCGCCAGAACCCAGGCCGTAGCGTTCTACGTTGACCCTGCCAGTGCGCCTGCGTATGGAATGTTCAGATAGATACGCATCGCCGTAAGCCTCGGCTTCCTCTACCGTGCTAATATCGCGATTGACTACGACGCGTGTTATTACTCGCCCGTAGTATGTCTGGCTGTTAACAGCATTGCGTGTGACAGCAACGGGTTGCCGATAAGTGTACTTGACGACGATGTTATTGACACCAACGGCAGGAGGGTCAGCAGCATCCCACCGGACTCTACCGCGATGGTAGTTGACCAATACGTCTACATCAGTGAATGTGTAGATAACGAAGTCTGTAGCCCATGTCTGGTGTGCGCCACCTACAGTGATGTTTACGATACTGCCAACGCCCGGATTGCTCAGGAAGAACTCTGCCTCTGCACCGTCGCCGCTGAAGGTGTCTGTCTGTATAGCTGAATCACCTTGACCGCCACGGACGATGACGCGATTAACCAAGCCCTCTCCATCGTCTTCGATGCTCAGCGTGTCTTCTTGTGGCAGATACGACGTAGCCCAGTCAGGAGCATCGGTGTCTATCTCATACGCTGCCGAATCAGGTGTCGTGCCCTGCCAGTAATGCAGGTCCTTTGAGTAGTCAACGCGCCACTGGCTCCGAGTGCGTTTTGCTATTTGCTGTACTGCATCGTACAGCGTGATGTTGTCGAATACGAATGAGTGTACGCCTACGCTTGCCGTGACATTGACGGTTGTGATCTCGCCCAGATAGGTAGTGAATAAATCGTCTAGTACGGCCTCGTCAGTCTGGTCGGTGTAGTCCGAGTCAACCACTACCGTCTTTAAGAGTACCCCATAGTCCTGGCAGTATAGTGTTGCTCGTTGCTGCGAGATGCTTTTAGCGGCTTGGCGTTTCAGGCGCGTGCAGTATCCAGCAAACGCGCGTGTTGCGCCCTCGTCGACCACGACCACTTCCTGCCACAAGTCTACCCGTGGCATCGTGCCGTCAGCGTCCTCTAGGACGAAATCCGCGACGTCGATTTCATGTGTTAGGGCACTCGTCATCTTTAATGAGTCGTGGACGAGATATGAAGAAACGTCATTCCCGCCAACGCTGATTCCAAAAACGTGCGCACTGTCAAGCACGGTCATTGACAAACCCCTGTTATCATGCTACGAAATACCTGTCGTCCGTCGTATTTCGCGCCACAGCTCCTGCGCGAGAAGCGAAACATCTCTGTCATCCCTGATGGTCGTCCCGTTGAGGTTGATGGTAACGTTGGGGACAGATGCCATCCCCCCCAGCGCCTCACTCTCTCCAATGCCCAACGTGGGCGGCAGGCCAAAGCCGGGTAATCTGCCCAGCCCCGCTATGCCGTGGTTGAATGCTGCTGTAGTATTGGCCATGTAATCTTCAACCCACTTTTCGTCGGGCAGCTCAGAGAATGGCCCCCACTCGGCAGGCGATGAGGGGAACAGTCCTGCTAGGGCTGCAATCTGCGCCTCGACTAGCCCAAGCCCCGCTGCTAGTCCACTTGCCAGTTTGTCCATGTAGTTATAACCAGGGTCCCACCAGGTGCTAGTGGCAGGCAAGTTTGAGACGCTTACTGCTGGTATTACAAAGTTGCTCATCATAGCCGCAATGCCTTGGTAATAATCTACAGCGCCAAACTTCAATCCGCCAGCCATGGCAGAGGCCAGCGCAAAACCCCAAGTATACCACTCATTCCACGCCACCGTCTTTGATGGCTGCACCTCTGTTTTAGTATCGCTCACTGCTGTTGTAACGTTTCCGAGATATTGGCCTATGCCAAGGGCCAGATTATCAGTATATCGTGCCCCTCGGTATTTCCAATCGTAATGGTCTACCAGGACACCCCCACCTGTATGCGGCACTGTTAATTTAGTGTTAACGACACCAACTGCTGTTGAGACAGTAGTCGCTGAGCCTGATAGCCCCCCCGCCAAAGCAATGCCGTAGCCGGCCCCAGCATCTGTCCATCCCTTCGTAGCGGGAAGAGCAGTTAAACCTCCGCCAATAGCGATGCCCACATCCGTTACAGCAGTATCTATATCTGTGTCCGCATCTCCCAACCCGTCTGCAAGCGCCTGGAACAATTGCAAGATGAGATCAAGATATTCGTCGAGCGTCTCGGTAGATGGCAAGTCGGCGTCTGTTAGTGCCGTCAAAAAACCCAGCGCGGCGGTAAGCCCCGTTACCATGGTCCCGATCTTCTCAGTAAACCATGTCACTGTGTTTACAGTATCAGGGCCGAGGTCATCGACAATCCAGTTGTTCATTGTCGTGATAATGAAGCCAATGGCGTCTGTGAAGTGGCTGACCTTCTTCTCGAACCATATAGGGGGTGTGTCGCCCTCAAACTCTGGTAACGTGGCATCAGCCAGCTTGCCAATGACGGTCAGTCCTGCCGACAGTGCCGTGAATAGGTTGGTCATCACACCACTGAATGTATCGGTAATGGTGACTTCTTTTGCGTCAAGCCCTTGGGCAAACGTATGCATATCGCCAAATATGAGATTGACTTGGCGTATGAAGAACCTGATCTTCCCATCGGTTGGGCTAAACAGGCCGCCAATACCACTTACCAGCAAAAGGGCTTCGTTGAGGCCAGTCATCAGTGCCCCTAGCGTGGTGCCAAAAGACGTAGTGAGCAGTAATCCCTCTGCCGAGAAGTTGGCGCCCGCACCTACGTATTCGCCCGTGCCCGTGAGCCACTGGTAGAAATGGTTGAAGATGTCTTCTACGTCTTCTATGAAGTCGTCTACGAAGGTATCAAGTGGGCTGGCGTAGTAGCCCAAGTTTTTGAATATGTCCATTGCCGCGGACAGCCCGCCAAAGATGGCGCTTAGCGCAGTGCCCCACGCTATTACAGAGTCAAACTGGCTGGCTTCTTCCTCGGTCTGCGGATAGGTTGTCGTAATGTGGGTATAGAGTTTGTCAAATACACCCGTGGCCCACGTTGTAAATTCGGTCCATGCCTTGTCGGGGTCTACAAAGGTAGCAACATCGGCGGCAAGCGAGAGCGCCCCGCTCAGGCCAGACATGATGCTGCCCAGGGCACTACCCCAGGCATTGACGAGGTCTAGCCCATCCTTCGTATAGACGTGTTGCCCATCGTCTGTTACGTGTTCTTCTGTGACCCACAGGTAGACAATGTCGAATATGTCCGTAACCCAGGTAAAGAATGAGGACCAGATGGTATCGCTGGGTGCCGCCCAATCTTCGGACAGCGCGAACTCGGCGGCGGCTTGTATGCCTTGCACAAGCGCGGATAGTGCGTCACCAAACGCGCCGACCAGGGCCATCTCTTTATCTGTCCATTCAGTTCCCGCAAGCCAAAAATAAAATGAGTTGAAGACAAAAGTGACCCAATTGAAGAACTCAGACCAGACTTCATCGCCAGGGGCTACCCAACCTGCGGCCAGTGTAAAGTCGGCAGCAGCCTGCAAGCCCTGTACGAGCGAAGACAGCGCATTGCCCCATGCTTCGACTAGGGCAAACTCTGTTGCATCCCAGCCCCTAATCTCTAACCAGCCCTTGATTTTGCCGAGAAGTAACCAGACCCACTTGTAGAACGGGTCCCATATATCGGCGGCGGGCGCTGTCCAATCTTCTGCCAGCGTGAAATCAGCAGCGGCCTGTAATCCCTGTATGAGCGAAGATAGCGCGTCACCAAATGTGCCGACCAAATTGAGTTGTTCCTCTGTCCAGCCCTGGCCCGTTAAGTACCCCAGGACTTTGCCGAAGAGCAATATAACCCACTTGTAGAATGGATCCCACACATCAGCGGCGGGGGCTGCCCAGTCTTCTGATAGCACAAAGTCAGCAGCGGCCTGTAAGCCCTGCATGAGTGAAGACAATGCGCCTGCAAATGCGCCGACTAAATCAATCTGGTCTTTCGTCCACTCACTCCCGTCTAGCCAGCCGTAAAAGTCTGCGAAGACCTCTTTGACCCACGCAACCAATTTGTCCCATGCGTCTTCTGGCGGCTTCGTCCAGTCGGCGCGTAATTCAAATTCCGCGACTGTAGTCAGTCCCTCCATTAGTCTAGACAATGCGCCTGCAAATGCGCCGACTAAATCAATCTGGTCTTTCGTCCACTCACTCCCGTCTAGCCAGCTGTAAAAGTCTGCGAAGACCTCTTTGACCCACGCAACCAATTTGTCCCATGCTTCTTCAGGTGGTGGCATCCAGTCGGCGCTTAAGTTGAATTCTGCAGCCACCGCCAAGCCCTTCATCAGGTTTACAAGTGCTTCAGCAAACGCGCCAACAAGTTCTACTTCCTCTAGCGTGTAATCTGTTTCAAGCCAATCGTAGAACTCTTCAAAGACCTCCTGTACCCACTCTACAAAGTCATCCCATATATCTCCCCCTGGCAATGTGGCACTCCAGTCCTGAAGCACATCAGCAGCCTCAGCCAAGCCGCTCATCAAGCTACCAAGCGCATTCCCAAACGCCTCTACAATCTCCAGAACCGCGTCTTCTAGGTTTGCCCCTTTGCCTTCCCACTCGCCACGCCCGGCTATCCAGTCGTACAGTTTCAGGAACATATCTTGTACAGCGGTCATAAAGGCGTCAAGCGCTGTATCAGCAGGGGCGCTAAAGTCTTCTAGGCCCGTCAACACCTTCATTGCTTTGTCCAGGGCTTCGGCAATGGCCTCTAGTGTCTGGGCAAACTTGCGCACCTCATCGTCCAGTAGATATTCCGTGTCTTTGCGCAAAGCATCGAACTCTTCAATGATTTGCTTCCATGCTTTGCGGAAGGCGACCATTTGCTCTTGAACGTCGTAGACGAGCTTCCATGCTTTCATCTCAGTGAGCAGTTTCATGCCCTTGCTTACTACATCAATAAGGGTGTCTAGATTTTCGGCAAAAGCCACAGCGTCAGCAAGCAACGCTTTGTCTATTTGCCGCGCTGCCATACCCAATTCCCTGGCTACGGTTGTCAAGCGCATAGACATGGCGCGGGCTTGTTGCTGAATCAATGGGCCTGGTATCCACTTTCCAAGCGCCACGAGTCCCTCTATGCCTGACTTCAGGAGGCCAACAATGCTTTCCAATCTCTCCGCGAACTCTTTAGCATTTTCAACAGCTTCTGCGGGGATGGTCTTGGCGGCGTTCTTCAATTCGCGCGCCACCGTGGTAAGACGCATAGCAAGTGCGTGGGCCTGTGGCGCAATGGCCCCCTCGCCACGGACACCAAGTTCCCATTCGCCCAATTTGATTACCAAATCCAGCGCAGGCTTGATGCTCTTAACTATAGCCCCCACTCTTGAGGCAAACTCTTGGGCGTTTTTGACCGCTTCTGTTGGAATCGTCGTGGCGGCATTCTTTAGTTCGCGGGCAACTGTAACAATGCGCATAGCAAGCGCGTGTACTTTGTCCTCTATGCGCTTGCCAACCGTCCACAGCCCAAGTGCCGACACGCCATCTACCGCTGATTTTATAAAACCGATTATTGTTCCTGCGCGTTTGGCGAACGCCTCGGCATTTTTGACTGCTTCTTCAGGAATGGTCTTAGCAGCAAAGTTTAACTCGCGAGCAACTGTAACAATGCGGTTGGCAAGCGAAGCTATCTTGTCAATGATTCTTTCGCCAACTTCCCATTCGCCAATGGAGACAAAGGCCTTAATCGCATTGCTGATAAGTGAGAATACTGTCCCCATAGCAGAGCCAAATTGCTTGATTGCGTCATATTTATCTTTGTCAAAGCCCAACTCGCCCAGCTTGGCAACCATACTGCCAACGCTTGTAACAATGAGTACAATTTGCTCTTTGAGACGACCCCATCCCTCAGCAACGTCGGGCATTGGCACGGCATATTCAGCCAGTTCCTCAAACGCCTTCGACGCCTTCTCTACCATTGAGGCTAGTTTGCTTACCGTGTCAGCAGCAGCTTTGATGGGATCGGCTAGTTTGGCAGTACTGGTAGCGCCCTCGCGTGCCGAGCGCCCCATGTCGTCAATGCCATCTGTGAGGTCGTCTGCAACTTCTTGGCCTGCACCGAACTCGTCCCAGACGCCGTTTATGGCCTCGCGCGCGCCGTCTGTTAGGTTGTCAATCTCGGACAGCGCTGCATCCGTTGCGCCCTCAATTGAAGCTATTATCTTCCTGATCTTTGCCTCTGCAAGGTTGTCTGGCATGCCACCAGCTATTAGCGCCCGCATCATGTCGTTCAAGAACGCGTTCAGATGGTCTTTGTATGCCGTCATGCTGATCTTCAGCGTTTCCATGACGAACTTATAGCGTTCTGTAGCCGATGCCCCCTCAAGCACCATGCGGGTATCCTGCTCAGCTATCCAGAGCGCCATCTTCTGTTTGGTCTGTTCTCTGAGCTGGTTGCGTTCTATGGTATAAAGACCCTGTGTATGCCCAATCTTAACGCCCCAGAAGTTCTTGAGTGCAACATCTTGGTCAGCGTAGTTCTTGTCCAATATAGCCAGGCGGTCTATTGCGCCTTGGCTCACTTCGCCCGTGGCTTGGTTCGTTCCCCAGGCGATTATCTTGCCGCGTTCTTCTTCGTAGGATTGTAGCGAGCTCGCCAAATCCTCTTGCAATCCTACTTGTAGTTCAGCAATGGCAATCGCTTCTTCATCCGCCAGCGTCTGGCGTTCGTCTCTAGCTCCCAGGAGAATATTGTTATATTCTTCTTGCGCCGCAGCTAGAACCTTATTCATTTCTATATGGGCTTCTGCTATCTCTTGACTGGTCTCTTCCGTCGCGACAGCATACCCCCTGGTAGATAGGCCAAGTTCTTCCATGGTGTCCATTACTTCTTGGCTTACTATTACCACGTCTTCTCTTAGTTTGTACCATGCCTTACTAGCTTTGACGCCTAGCTCGTGGTCAAGCGTAAAGCTGAGTTCAAATACTTTATCTCTAAGCCACGGTACGCGCTCAATGAGCAGGTCTAGATTCTTTTGATACTCCTTCGCTGAATGCGTGGCGCGATCCAGCCCGCCTGTCATATCCTCCGTTATATCGTAGGCTTTTCTCGCCGCGGCATCGTATAGTTCCCATTTCGTCATAAGGCCAGCGACCAGCGGGGTTAACCTCCCCGTTGATACTGCCAACGCGCGGAAGAGGGGGTCAGCCTCAGCCAACAATCGCATTCGCTCGTCAAGTTCTTGCGGGGTTTCGCCGAAGAGCACCCAGCCTTGCCATCCGCGCTTTAGAACCTCCTGTGCCTTTGCCCACGCGAGCAATGCGGCCTGCATCTCCTCGGCTTTTTCGATAGCCATCTCTTCAGCTCTGACGGCTTCATAGAGAGCTTCTTCGAGATGCCGCGTGGCAGGGACAGCCTCAGTTTCTAGTATTCGGGTATATGCCTCATAGGTTCTGCCAAGTTCAATAGCTTTCTCTTGGGCCGCGACAATGGCGCGTTCTTTCTCCTGTATGACTGTTATCAAGCCGCCAATCGCTAGTGAGAGGATGGCAATTATCGCGATTGGCCACCCAATAGCTATCCCGAGGCCCCCTATTGCGGTAGTGAGCGCCGGTATGGCAATCTTGACTAACAGAAGAGCGCCAGCCAGCGCCGTCAGTGCCGTAGAAGCAGCGAGGGTAAACGCTATCATCTTTTGCCATTTGGGTTCAAGCAGCGTATATCCCTCTAGCACCTTCCAGATGGTATTGACAACCGCTTCCATTATGGGGATGAAGTGTTGGCCCAGTGCGTTGTTGAATTCTTCTTGTAGCCGGGGCAACGAGGTAACGGTTTTGCCAACAAACCCCATAGCGCGTTCATATGCCCCCGCGAGTTTAGCCCCCTCGCGAAGCACGGCGTTCAGCGCAGCTTGGTGTCGGTCGTGGACGGTCAACTCACCAACGATCTTGCCCTCTTGTTCTGCATATCGCGCATACTCGTGGTTGAGGTTAATCATAATGCCACGATTACGCAGAAGTCGAGTATTGAGCGTGGTGATACCGTAGACGAGCTTGTCGAGGGTCTCAGAGGTGTTTTCGTCGGCAATGACTGCCGCGTTCCGTGCGACATTTGCCAATTCAGTGGCCTTGGACAGGTCTAGCTCATACTGTATCATGCGTATGAGCGCTTGGTTTGCGACCTGTGTGGTAGTGCCGAGGTCTTTGACGCGGTCGCGCAGTTGGTCTACTTGTTTGGCAGACTTGCCCGCATTTTCAGCAATGAGTTGTAGGACTTCGTTGGTGACTTCGGTGCGCGCTGCATACTTCGTAGCTTCGGCCAGGCCCTTCGTTACGACACCGGCGTAAGCTACCATTGCGGTGGCAGCGGCGGCGACCAATACTGTATTCTGTTCTATGTATTGATTGAAGGTCTTGGTTTGTTCAGAGGCTTCTGCGAGGGCTTTGCTGTGGGCGGCGACGACGAAGTTGCCCTGTTCCATGACAGCCCTGAACATCTCCTCCTGCTTGGCCGTGGTACTGGCGTCGTTCCCCAATTGTCCCGTTACGGCACTGACGTCGATGAGCATCCCGTACTGGTCTAGGCCCGCCGATGTCAGATTGAGGACACTGTTGGTTAGCGTCCCCATTGCCTGGTCAGCGGTTTGGCTCGATATGGCCGCGCCTGCCATCGCGACATCAGTGAGCTGTAGGGCCTTGCCAAGGTCCATCTCCGCCATAGCAAAGCGCCCGACAGTCTGGGCGGAAGCCTCGGCGGATATGCCCGCTGCCTGCATTAGCCCCTGCGTAGTCGTCAAATGCTCTGCTGTAAGGCCCGCCTGCGTGCCGACATGTACCATAATGTCGGAGAAGGCGGTCTGTGATGCTATGCCCTTAACTGTGGACGCGGCAAAAGCCTCCGCAGACGCGGAGGCACTGGCCAGCCCGGCGGCATAGCCTTTTACATCGGCAATGAGATGGAGCGCTATTGTACCTAAATTTATTGAGGCAGCCATTTAACCCCGCCTATTAGCGGGGCCATCTGCGTGGCTCTATTCGTCTTGCTTTTTGACAATTTGCACCAACCCTGGCATTCCGAGTGCTATGAGACTAGCCGCCCCAGTAGGCAAGCCACCCGCTTTCCTCTTCGCGGGCGCGACACCACTGGCGAGGCGTTGTAGTCGCCGTAACGACCGCTTCTGCGCACGCTTCTCCTGGTGCGGAATCGCCGCAGCCTGTACAGCCGCCAACGTTTCCTCTGCACGCACAGCAGGTATCTGCTTGACGTAGGCCAGGAAACGCCTCATGGGCATTGCCATGATAACGGGGTCTGGATCGTTGTAGAAGCGCTTGTATCTAGCCAAGAGGTGGGCAACGTCTAGCCCACTTCCGCTTCCCCCGATTCCTCCCCTTCTTCCTCTTCGCCAGACAGACCCAGTTCACCACCGACAAACTCTGCCAGTTTCATTAGCATGGGCAACGTAAGCCCCTTTAGTTCTGGCTTGATGCTTGGGCAAGCCATGCTGATGATTTCCATGTTGAGTTCAAGCAGCCGCGCAGGGTTGTCTTCGGTAGCTTTTGTCGCCTCTTCCGCCAGTTGCTCGCGGCGCTGCAAAATCTGTAGTGCCACCTCGACAGACCGGGCAATGACGGGATATTCTTTGCCCCGAAGCATCACCGACGCTGGGGCGGGAAGTAGCTCATCGAGCGACAGGATTCTCTTGTTGTCAGTCACTTTTCCTCCGTTTTGTGCGTTGCTTTATTTGACTCTTTCCTCGTTTTGTGGTAAAATGCTACTACTACAATATCGAGGAGGATTAACTATGAAAGACTACGTTGGTTTCTCACTACGGCTTCCGCCCGAATTGCATCGGCAGATAAAGGCGCTCGCCAAACGCGATGTGCGTTCTCTCAACGGCGAGATGGTATACGCGCTGTGGCTATTCACTGACAGGCGACGTGTGTATCCCGACGAAACCGGGAAAGATGATGGCCGTTGAATTGATTTGTCAACAATGTGGCAAGAGATACCTTGTTAAGCCGTCTGTTGCCAGAAAGGGCCGCAGGCATTGTTCCAAGAAATGCCACAACGAATCTATGAGACGACGTGTCCAATTGGTATGTAAACACTGCGGTAAAAACTTCAGTGTTATTCCCTCAAGAAGCCACCAGCAATACTGCTCGCGTCGTTGCCGCGATATGGTTTGGAATAAGAATCTTACGCCTGACCAGCGGCGGAAATACCCAGTCAATGATAATGCGCTAAATGAGTGGACACCATTTTCCAGTTATGTGCTGGGATTGTTGGCTGCTGACGGCTGCATACGTGATACTCGGGGCCGCCAAGGCAGTTACATTACTATTTCAAACATAGACAGGATTCTACCAGAGATTGTTCGGGAACTTCTCGCCCCGACCAAGCCTCTCTATGAGCACAAAACTGCAACAGGAACCCCGCTATACCGTTGCGATGTACATTCCAAACCCCTCGTCGCGCGGCTAATCCAATTGGGGCTTGTCCCTCGCAAATCTTCCGTTTTGCGCTTTCCCCCTGTTCCCAATCACGTGCTTGGGCATTTCGCAAGGGGGTATCTCGATGGCGACGGGACAGTATGTATTATCAAAGGGCAACGGGTAAAAGGAAAAGACTATCCGCGATACCGCGGTCTCCTTATGAACTTTGTAGGAACGCCCGAATTCTTAGGTGAACTATCTTCAAGGCTGTCTGCCGCCACGGGAGTCCGGGCCAAAAATCTCAAGCACAGGCCCGAAGCCAAGAATTGCGCGGTGCTCCAATATCGTAGCAAAGAATCGTGTCGTCTATTTCACTATCTTTATGGGCCTACCTCCGAAGACCCGTCTGGTATCCCCCACCTCCCGCGTAAGTGGCAAAGATTTATGGATTTCAAAGATTATGCTCTGGCGAAGGGCTATTGGAGGATGGAATAGACCACCCCCCAATAGCGTCCGGTAATTCTAAGCCTGTAATTCTAAATCTCTATTGTGATCCGCGAGGGCAAAACAGCAGGGTGCGCGGGGTCAAAACTTCCTGTGAATTCTACCTCGTACTCGCTTATTTCGCTATCGCTCAGTGTCACATTGACTGCCGAGCTCACATACGCGTAGGGCATAGTGATTACTACGCTCTTGTTCCCACACGTTGACATACCTGTGGCGATGATCTCCTGGTAATCGGTAGAGGCCAGTTGGCCCAGCGTTCCAGACCCATACCACCTACTGTTAGCATCCGAAGACGCGCCCAGGTGGTCCATCAGGACGGAAAGCTGGAAGTAACTTGTCTCCGCCATCGTGGTGGTTATGCGCGCCACAGCACCAATTACGAAGCCCGTACCGTTGATGTCTCCCCATGCTCCGTGCAAATCTGGGTGATAGCGCTCCACGTCAACCGTGAAGACAGTCTCGCCCGTCATTGCTCCAATATCCACGGTGGCAACCGTTACTGTTGCACCCGAGGCCAGCATCATATTGCCAGCCGTATTCGCTCCCATTGTCATTTTATACCTCCGTCGCGAGCCTTAATCTCGCATTCTTGATTCTGGGCTCTCGCGTAGCTCGTTCGCGCTCGGAGGCGCTGTAGTCATCTCTCCTGTTTTGTGTTGAGCAAAGGTCGCATAACGACCTTTACGTTACACGCTACGGAAAGTCATTCATATGCCCGCAACGCGGACACTTTACTTCTAGGCAAGCCTCTGATTCGGCACGGCATAGCAACTTACGGCACACGCCCCCCCTGTAGTCGGGGTTCTTGCATCTCCGCTCCTCAAGAATGGGCGGGAATGGTCCGCGCAAGGCCCGCGCTAACCCCGCGAGGACTGCGGCTAAGCTCCTCATCGCCCGGTTAGTACTGGTATACGCTGGTGCTCTTGTAAGTTCTTCTCCGTCTGCGGATGCCGTTTGCTTGCTCATTCTTGTTCCTCAGAATAATTAGATGAGACCATTGTCAATATATTCCTACTATAATCATGCAGTTCCCCTGCGCCGATTCTCAAACTTGTGGGCGGTAAACTGGGATATGGGCCACCGCAGACCAAGTTCCTTTAGCAACTCAGGCAGGTATATCAGCCAGTCGCATGTCCAAACCACGTGGCCCCGCCACACAGTCCCAAACTCCCAATGGACAAGACCGCCCGCCGGTGGGTGGTACATGAACCACAAAAGACCTACACGTAACGACCAACACCCATGTGGAAGACGATTATATGGCTTTCTCAAGTTTGTCCCCCCTGGCAAGTCGCCAGATATGTTTTAATATAAGCGGCAATGCAACGGGCCATGCAGGCAATGAAACTTTAAGGCGTCCCACAGCAATGGCAAGGCGCAAGGCCCTGCTTTGTCGCACAGCCTCTCTGAACCACAGGGATAGAAATGATGGATGCCGCGTATTTATGCGCACCAATACATTGCTGCCTGCTTGCTGAACTGTCATGTACTTAGGCAGGTGAATTTTAGCCATATCCTAATCCCTCCACGTTCCTAACTTGCGCAGCATCTTGGCTGCACGATGTGCAGCATGTTCCCACGTCCAGTTGTCGTAGACATACTCAGAAGCGCGTTGGCCTATGAGATAAGCCTCGTGCTGATTATCATAACACCACTGCATCATATCTGTCATAACGTCTTTGTCCGGCGTATGGCCAAATTGGTCACACTCATAAGACGCGCTAGACGTAACGACGCGTTCTTGTCCTACAATGGGTATCACCAAGTTATGTTCTTCTCGGACAAACTCAGCCATACCACTAGCTTTAGGGGCGATTACACACAAACCTGTTGCCATTGCCTCTAGGGGCATTAGCCCAAAGCCCTCACCGCGAGAAGGATATACCATCGTATCGCACATGGCCATGGCTTGGACCAGCTCGTACCAGGACAAGTTGCCCTGCAAGAACTTGATCTTGTCATTCTTGGTCTTGTATGGCACGCCGTCCTGTGACATCTTTACGACCAATTCACAATCGGGCAGGTTCAGTTTGTCAAATGCCCGCATGACGTCTACTGGCCCCTTGCGCGAGGGTAGGCCGTCAGTCCAGGCAAAGAACCTGTATGGTCTATCACCACGCCTGGCGGGTCGTTCAGGGTCTTCCCTGTCAATGAACGGGTATCGGTTGGGCTCGAAGCCGTATCCGCTTACCAAGATAGGCAAGTGTTTATCTGCTTCTAGCATTACGTCACGTACAAACTCGCTAGGAACCCAGATGTGACGGGCCAGTCTGTATAGCGGCAGAAGCGCTTTTGGCAACGGTCGGCACTCTACCATTGTGTGCCAGATTAAATCTGGGTTGTAGCGAGGCCCGGTGAGCCACGCATAAGGCACAGCTACGACCACACGCCAGTCGTGGTCCAGCGAAAACCTGTCACACAGCGAGATGTCGTCAACGTACTTTTCCAGAGAATGCGCGAGCATCATTCCCACGCGCCCGTAGCCACCTGCTTGGCTCGTCATTAGACTGCCCCAGGCGAGCTTCATTGGTTGCAGTCCATAACCCAACAGCTGGAGTCGTCCAACAGGCCCATATGGTTGTCGCCTGGCGCTAAACGTTCTAGCGGCGCTAAGCGTTCTAGGGCCGTAGCAATGCGTTCCAACGCGCTAGCTATCCTGTCTTCTGGCGTTACTGCTGTTGTTACTTCACCAAGAGGCCACGCCTCCCACGCATTTGTCCCGTAGTACTGCCGACCACTGTCGCGAAATTCGTCGTAACCCTGAACTGATACCGACATCTAACCCTCCTCAACGCTCACGGCGTTCTTTTCGTTAGTCTCAACAACTCAGCGCGGGGGCTTCTACCCCCGGTACAAACTTGCACGCAATGGGTTGCCCAACAGGCCGCCCCTGTCGCGCCAGCAATTCTGTCATGGCAGCATATGTCGCATGGGCGTCCCCGCACATCTCTGGGCCAAGAACGTTATACATCCAGCGCGCGCAACCAATGAAGAGACAAGCCCTCTCTAGCGTTAAGACATCAGCTCGCGACAGGGTCATAGCCGATAGCCGCGCCCCCTCATTTCCTCAACATCTTCTGTCAGCAACCCAGATACGTCTGCGATGCTATTATTGCCGCGCCTGTACACAACTGAGTGTCGAACAGGCCATTGCCGAGTGCCAAGGACTATATCGTCGGCATCTCTTGATAGGCGGCGAGTGCCTCTGATCTCAACGTCCCAAGGCGATTCGCCCGGAATGAGATGCTTCAATAGCAGTTCCTTTCTCCACAAGCCCGTTAGCAAGCTCATGTGGTACGGTGATGCTGGGTCTGACTTTACGAGATCCAGCCGATCAGTCCAGCCATGCTCTGACATATTCGGGGCATAGAGGCGGTCGGTGCATAGATCAATCTTTAGAACGCCCCTGTGTTGGTGCATGTAGTTATACAGGATTCTAATTGCCGCATCATCTACCGGTCGTACTAGCCAGTAGTCTTCAAGCATGAAGACGAATACTTCTTCGGACACCATCCCCAGGAACTTGATGAATGCGTCCGACCACTTGTCAATCGGATAGTCAGCCATGTCGCCCAAGGATACGAAGCTAAAGTTCGGCGGCAGCATGAAGTCGGGGTGCTTGAAACCGCCAACTACGACCCGCTGCACTGGACTCCAGTATCTATTAAACAAATACGCGAAGGGCTGCAAGGCGTGCAAATAGTGGTCACAGGTGAGTACAAGGACCCCCACAATTCATCCATATACGAACGGCTCCGCACGCCCGCCCAAACATCGAAAATGCTACCTATGTCAAACGCAACCCCGCCCCTCTCTTTTACCCGCGCTGCATACATCTTCCCCAGGGGCCCCGCGCCTATGAGGAAAAGATGCCCAGGATATGGCACTTTGATTTCGTCCATTAGCTCATGGTATCTTGTAGGCCAATGGTAGTTGGCCCGCCGCTCGCGCATTGTCTGTGCCTCTACCGGAACAGGATACCATCGCACAGAGCCAATACCATACTCTGCTTGCAGTTGGCGCCCTATACCGCGGCAACCGATGATACTAATGCTCTCTCGGCCTTTCAGCAATGGTTGAAAGAGGCGTTGTTGATAAAACTCAATGTGCAAATCGCCATTGGCCAGCTTGCCCCCGGGCGCAACGAGATTGTATGCCTTTAGGTAGAGTTCTACTTTGTCCCAGTCCCCAGGTCTGCGTCTGTGCTCCTCGTCTGGTACGCCAATGATATCGGCCTGCCTTGCTGCTTGGCGAAGGTTGTTTGCCATGTTGGTTAAGTCGCCCCAGCTAAACTGTTGCGGCCCAAACCAATAGTCCAATGACCGGAATAGCGGCGTCCGCCTTTCGGTAAACTCCGGCCAGGCCAGCAAGCGTGCTCCACCATCGTTTATCCTAATTACCGACAATGGTCGCCCGCTGTCTATACAATCACACAGCCTGTCTAACACCTCTACGGCATTGACATAGACAGGCTTAGGCCCAGCAGGCAGCAGATAGCCCTCTCGCATTGGTGGCATATTGCGATAGACCGGGAAACGCCATGCGGCCCAGGCCGCATCAAAGAATGCTCGGCCCAGATTGACCTTCCAGTAGATGTCGTCTACGACAATGACGCCCTTTGTATGCGCCACATTCATAATGTCCGTGTAGCACACATCATAACGGTGCAGGCCATCTACGAATGCGAAGCACAGCGGGCGTGCTTTCAATGCCGCCACGGTATCTTTGTTCGTTGACGCAGTGCGGAAGATGTCTATAATGTCTGCGTACTCCGCCGTGTTCTCTAGGAACGCGTCGTACTCCCATCCCTCGCATTCTGGCGAACCAGGCCCCCAGGGGTCTACGACGACAACGCGACGACCATACTTTTGCGCTACCTCAGCTAGTATGCAGGTTGTTACGCCGGTCTTCGCGCCAATTTCTACGAAGTCGCCAGGGAATTGCCCAGCGCATAACTCAGCGACCCAGCGCAATCTATCTGGCTGACAGTGCCCGCCGCGGCCCTTCTTGGCACATTCTGGCGCCATCGGTTCGTCGAATTCTGCTGTGATGGCTTTTACGTCGCCGTATAGGGATAATGTGTTCATGTGACAATTCCCGACATCTCTTGCACCTCTTCTCTGGCGCACCAAGCCACAAAGCCCCGAAGCCTTCCCTCTGTAAGTTCGTAGCAACTTCCGCAAAGGTTTTCTTCGGAATCCTCTAGCATAACCAGGTAGCGATTGATTGCAAAGCGCAGCCTGTCAACGAAGCCAAATGTTATTAGAACCATGTTGTCAGTGCCCATGTCCCCTCCAATACCATTGTTACGATACCTCAGAAGTTACAGACATCTTGCGATGAATTGTAACATCATTGAAACATCACAGCCTAACAACGCGAGCGCCATCGGGCACACGGGGCAAATCCCTCCGTGGCGGGCCAAGGTTGCCATCCTCGTCCCTAGAGGCTACAAAGCAGCCCATCAGAGATTGCCATGTCCCGTGGGCAGCGATCCAGACAGCATACTCGCCACTCTCCGTTTGGCGTATTTCCCAATTTGTGAATTGCTCTGTCGCAACATATTCATTCATGGGAGTATCACTGGCTGACAACGCGGGCCTTCAGGGACAAGCGGCAAATTGACGGGGCCGTCGCCCTCCTTCCAGGTGAGAGCAGCGCCAGCCAAGGATTGCCACCCGTCACCGTTCCAGACAAACAGTTGTCCGCTCTTCTTCTGCCGCACTTCTCCAACTGTAAATTGCTCTGTCGCAATATCTTCATTTAGCACGGAACATCTCCTCTCGGTGCTCAGACCGCCAGAACATATCAGGCGCAAGCCCGGGCCACAAGTTGGCAGGAATAATCCCACACTTCATGTCCATCTTCCATAAGCAGTAGGGAAAACTGAGTTGGTCTCTGAGCGTGTAGTGTAGCATCTCGGTCCACCACGCCTCGTTGAAAGTTGCTATAGTATCGGTGTTGCGGCGGACAAGTACTCCAGTAGCAAACATTGGCCCTGCGTACCCCTCTTTCAAATAGGCGGCAAGCTGTCCATAGACTGCATCGATGCTGCCACGCCCCGCAGTCACTATTGCCTTAGCTTCCTCGCGAATATCTTTATGCCACGGATGTTTGAACGCTGCCATGTCATGTCCGTCCAAGAAGCACGCTACCTCGTCGGGCAATACCTTTAGCCCTATGTCGCCGTCGTGCCAAATAGTTGTGTCGGTATTGGGGAACCATCTGTGGGGCAATGCCTTGTACATGCGCGCCTCGCGTCGCGGGTCTTTATGCTTTCTCTCTACAATGCGTATGTCCCAACCACGGGAGTTTACGTTAGCATCAGTGAAACAGACGTGGTGAGCATGGGCTGTTTTGTTGGGGATGAGAAAGTCGTAATTGCCGAATATGGCTGTATATACGACGGTCTTCACAGCATCCCCTCTAGCACCTTGAACCTCAACGTCGCGCTATCTTGCAGCTTCCAATCGCTTATCGTTGCCCCCACCGCATGCTCGACAAATACGTGTTGCGCCAGAACGCTTCGCCATCCCTTCTTGTATGCCTGAAGAGTAAGCCAATTGTCTGAACCGTAATGGACAAAGTCGGGGTCAAGCAGCCCCACATCGGCGAAGACTTCGCTCTTTATGAGCGTACAGAAGAAAGACAATAGAAATACGCGCCTGTGACCAAACGGCATCCCCGGCCAGCCAGAAGATTGTATCTCACCCCGACACCTGCCACTAGGCCCAGCGAAGCCGTATTCAGGCTTGCTATCTATGGCCTCCCTGAGCAGTACAAGCCAGTTGTCCGTTATTGGAACAGCGTCGTCGTTGAGCAAACACACATAATCGGTATCAAGCCGACGCAGCCCCTTATTGACAGTCTTGGTAAATCCATCCCCGTCTACATCATGGACAATATCTAGCTTGGCCTCACACCCAGCATTGGCTAAGGCAGCCCGCCCAGTTGCTGCTGCAACATCAGGGCGCAACGTGGGGATGATGATGGTTATCATTTCCTTACGTACCATACTGTATCAGGCAAAAACCATACGTCTTCAAGCAATTCGTCTACCGCCCGTATTACGCCAAGATACTGTGGCTCGTAGTCATGGCCCGCCAAGATGCCTCCCGTCCGTACAATGGGCAACCACGCCCTAATGTCGTCCTTTACTGACCGATACGAGTGATTGCCATCAATATACACCAAATCAAGCGATTCTGGCTCAAATAACTTCGCCGCCCATACTGACGGCAGCCGCCATACGTGAACTATTTCGGGGTATTGTGCTCCAAACCGCAACGCGTGTTGAAAATCGCCCTCCCAATCAATAACATGCCCTATCTCACAACCAACGCGGTCCTCGCCCACAGCGCCCTCAACCGCATATGACCGCCATGGGTCAATAAGATGGTAAGCATCGAGTTGCTCCGCGCACGTAGACAATACCATTTCTGAACTATAGCACTTGTGTACACCCACTTCGGCTACGGTTCGGCACTTACCGACTCGTATGAGGCCCACGAGTGACTGCGTATGCATTCCAGGTACGCGGTAGCGCTGGGCAGCTGCTTTCCGCCTATCGCTCACCACTCAATATCCTCGCTTATCGTGCGTTCTTCTTCCCACCAAAACAGCGCCCGGTGGGCGTCTCGGACATGGCCCGCCGCGACATCTACCGCATCGAGGAATGGATTGTCTTCGTCGCGACCCTGATTATCCTGCCACGCCTCAATATCACCCAAGAGGGTGAAGAGTTCGTCTTGCCAACGACCAGCGCGGCGCTCTGCATTAAGGGGCACTCGCATCGTCCACAACCCCAATGAACTCATCTAAAAACCCGCGCATCTCCTGCGCCTTATCCTTGCTAATGAGAACACAGTCCCAATGTCCATATTTACAACGATAACCGAACACGTAACGTATGGCCGTCCATAAACGACGGAAGATATTCTCCCACGTTATCAAATGCGGTTCCATGTACAACTCGTCTTCATCACCGCCATAACCGGGCCAATAGGTCAGGATAAACTGGTGTTCTGGCGAACCGCAACTGCAACTGATTAGTTTTTCGCGCGGGCTTCCATCTCGTCGAGCCATTGGTAGAATCCTTTCGCAGACATGTCGCGCTTGCTTGGATCGTCATGCCCATCGCACGCTAGGAAGATTGCCCAAACTGCCCCATTCAATGTCCCTGAAAGGTCGTACAGGTCTTCGCTGAACTTGAAGGCGCCAACAATGTTCTCGGCATGCCTTTCGGCCCACTTCTGGAACTCGGCGGCGAGCGGGGCCATTTCTTCTGAAGGGCTTTCTTTGCCCCCAATAGGGTTAGCCATCACATATTCTCCTTTACAATTTCCCAAAATCGCCCTGCGCTGTTCTCCAGGGCAGCAGGGTCATTCTCTAAATACCATTGCGACCCGATTAAGCCATTCAAGATTAACTCACATCCTGCGGCATCGGCCTCCACCACGGTTCTTCCAAAGCCATCAAGTACACGTGGCAGATACAGGAACTTCTCATAACCCGCCATTAGCTTAGGAACATCATCGTACCCAACGGGCCCGCGATACCACACATACTGTTCTTGACTCGGTATCGCCGTACCAGCACCATAGAAGTGGACAATCTCTTTGTGCGCCCTGGCCCAATGTACAGCCTCTAGAGTGCCCTTGTGCCGGTGCATTGCCCCAATCCAGATAATCCCTTCTCGCCTAGTGCTCCGTCTAGCAGCTTCTCTGAACCGCCCCAAGTCTACTGGCGGCGGGACGACTTCTGTTGGCACGTTTACAGGATACATGAAGTAAGACCCGTGAACCGGACTGTTGAAAATAACAACTTTGCTGTTGCCAAGAAACCACTCGCGTAGTTCGTCGTCACCTTCTGGCCACTGATCCCTTACCGATTTCACGACAGGTCTTTGTACAAAGCATTCGATGGCCGACGCATCGTATTCAGTCACATTCAGGGCAACGTAGGCGCCTACATCTGCCGCAATATCGTTTGGCGGGCAGGGAACAATTTCTGCCCAAGCAGGAGCCGCGGCAACAAGGGCGTCGCCAGAAAGCTCAGCGCCGCCGCGGAAACCAACTACCCCGTCCGCTACCCATCCTATGCGCATGTTTGCCCAAACCGAGCTTCTGGAATATCAAGTTTCAGCAAGTCTGTTGAACCATATCGGTCAATGTGTATCTGTACAATGTTGTCGCGCTCAGCACGAATCACAATGTGCGAATCCCGGTAAGTGGCGATGCCAAGACTCTCTAGCTGGTTAAATAGCTCCTCGCGACTAATGCCTATTATGGCCGTCGTGCCAATATGGTCAACGCGTATCCGCACAATTTCTTCGTTGATGCTAAGGGAAATCTCTACACACCGTGTCTCGTAGGGAACAATGCCCCTTCCCCACAACCAATAGATGAACTCCTGGCCCAATATGGGGTCTGCGCGCGTGTCTGTTTCAGCCATCTAGTGACTCTCCCTACAATCTCAACTTCTCAACCTATGACTATTTGATTCATGAGACCTCGCCCACCTCGTTACAGCGGCAACACGGCCGTCATTCTCTTGTTGTTCAGGATGCTCTTGAGCCTCGTACTCAGCATCGTCAACGGCATCATCAATAGCATCGCGTTCTGCGTCGCTAACTTCTAGTTCTTCGTCTGTGACTTTGGCCCATGCCTTGTTGCCCTGGCGGGGCCCAAACCCGTAAGTGCCTGGTGTCATGTTATGACGCTCTCCGCCCAAATTACATTAAATGCCGCCCACGCGTACGGCCACCCAAATTCTTTCTCATACATTATCGCAGGCCCGCCCACCAGGAAGGCTTGCATAATTCTCCTCGTCGTGGATACTGATTGCAGCCCTGCCCTATGTAATGCGTTGAATAGTTTTCTATAAATTTGCCAAGCCGCGAGGGGCGTTGAGCCATATGCGTATATATCATTACGCTCCGTATATACCGGAACGCTAATCTCTGCAATCGCGCTGCTAGGGATGAGTAGTACGGCATCCCGCGGCATACTGGAAAACTCATCGTCAGGCAATTTTGCTGCCCAGATACGATTTGACACAGCAGTCGCCAATGTAGAATCGCTTAGCAAAAATGTACGCAATAACGCAGGCGTGTTAATGAGATCGGTCATTTGGCTAACTTGCCCGCGAGCACATGGTAAAGTCTCTTGGCAACATTACTGAACCCTTGCACGGCTGCTTGACTCGACGGATAGAGCCACGGGTAAATATATCGATTTCCTTTGTGGCTCTGCCACCCCAGTTCGAGATCGACGTCGTAGGTTTGTCCGCCAGGCAACTTACTGAATACAGCAGCCTCAGCCAGGTGCTCAGTATCACGTATTACAGCCATCCCGATAGCGTCCCGCAATTGGCCTGTGTCCACATTCGGGAGAAAGCCCGGCCAGGTTTTGTGCGGATGTGGGCCTGGGCCTACCCCCGGCGAGACATTGTGCTTGGCTTGTGTTTGGACGGCTTTAGCAAGCTCTGTGACTACAGCTCGGGCGTACTTACGGCCCCCAAGCTTTAACTCCGCGGTATTTAATTGCACCGTAACGCTGCCAGCGATTCTTGTCATGGATTATCTACCTTGCCCACGATACATTTTACCACAGAAGCGATAACTTGTCAAGTGGGAGATACGAGATGTTTTGCACGCTTGTACTCTGCGATTTGACAAAATATCGATTATGGTGTATACTACCAGCACTATGAATAAACAAACAAACCTCGTTACGACTGCGCAAGCTGCTACCCAACTGGGCCTCACCTACTATCGCGTGATACAATTCATCCACGGTAGTCGTCTCCCCGCCGTGAAGCTGGGACGAGACTGGCTCATCCAACAGAAAGACCTCGATAAGTTTGCGGCTATCCCCCGTAAGACGGGAAGGCCGAGAAAGGCGAAAAATGATGGCTAACAAGCGTCGCCGCCGCCCTATTGTCTGTGGTGTCTACGAGATAAGAAATCTAACCACACAAAAACGATATGTTGGAAGTTCAAAGAATATTTTCCGTCGTTGGCAAGACCACAAATCTAGATTGGTTCGTGGTTTCCATCACTCGAAATACTTGCAGCGCGCCTGGTACAAACATGGGGCAGCAGATTTTGTACTCTCCATTCTAGAACTGGTTGATAGCGAGACCCACCTAATAGGGCGAGAACAATATTGGATGGACACCCTGCAATCCTTTGAGCGCGACAAGGGCTACAATGCTGACCCCATTGCTGGCAGCGAGCAGGGCATTACTGCCAAGGCCATTGGTTCCAATCACGGCCTGACAACGTTGACTGAGGCACAGGTAGCGATTATTAAACAGCGCCTTGCCCTTGGTGACACCCTGAATATGATTGCTAAGGATTATGGCGTTTGTTTTCAAACCATTAGCAATATCAAGCGCGGGCTTGTATGGCTACATGTGCCCAATCCCATACTAAGCGATGCCCAGAGACAAGAAGCAACAAGCCGCCACAAAAGACTGCGCAGTCTTCTAAGCCCCAAGACCAAGCTCGCCGAAGAAGACGTTATCGAAATTCGGCAACGCGCTGCCGCAGGCGAAACAGGCGTTTCCATCGCTAAAGACTACCCCGTTGGCTTTGGAGCAATTTGCGCCGCTATCAGCGGCAAGACTTGGAAGTCCACGCCAGGGCCCATCATACCTGATAGGAAGCGCGGCGAGGGTTCATCCTATGCCAAACTTACCGCTAAGGCTGTCTGCGAAATTAGATGCAGGCTAAAGAATGGCGAATCCGCGGGGTCCATTGCCAAAGATTATCCGGTAACAAAGTCCGCTATCGGACGCATAAAACTAGGACAAACATGGAGACGCCTTATCTGTTAGGGCACGGCCCTGTTGCAATAAACTTCAAGGTGCGAATCTGATCTCGCGCCAGTTCTTACAGCGACTAGCTCCGCGTTCAGGGTTAGCGCGCCATACGGTGAACTGCTAAATACAAGCCGGGCTTGTTCGCCGAACGTTGGCGCACCCGAGGAGTATGTGTCGCTATCCAGAGCTATGAACACCTGAAATTCTGCGGCCACCATCTCACCCCTCGTGGGCGAAAAAACCTCCCACGGGCGGCCTGCTTCAAGGGTCCTAAGTCTACACTTTACGTCTGCCACCAGAGTGCCCCAAACTTTTACCGGCTGTCCAAAGTCGTCGTCAGCAACGGTCGTCCACGTCTCTATCGTACACTTGTGCGGCAGAATGGCCTTAAACCAACGACTTGTGCCCATCAGAACCTATTCCAATAACTGCGGTATTTGTATTCCTCAATGATGAGGCCCACATCGTATGGGGCGGCCTCGCGTATGTCACGGCTGAGGAAAAATCCCATCGCTTGCTCAAAATCACCCTGCCTGACACGCGACACGCCTATTGTTTCCGCGTAATTGAGCAGAAAAACAACCCACCCGTTAGCCGCCCTCGTGATAGGCCCTTCCACGAGCCAGATACTAATCGCGTCGCCGTTGGCGTGAGCGGCAGCGGTCGTGCCGTTGATCCCCCGCGTGACAGTTAGCACTTCAGTAGTGGTATCTCGGTCCGTGATGAGCATCTGCTCGTCGTTGACCTTGATTGTTTGGCGTGTAGCAAAGACGGCAGCATCGACTACGGTAACACTAGTCACGGCAGCGGTAATACCACCAACGTCCTGTACCGTATCGCCGCTATCGGGCCAGGAGTTGCTATAGTCGGTGGAATAGCCCCATTTGCCTGCCAACGACAATGCCCTTTGCAGCGAACCTGACCACTGGAACAGCGTGCCCGTATCGGTGCGGATATGCAGGCGTCGGTACGGAGGGCCGTTGAGTGGGTAAGTATAGAAATCCGTGCCATCGACAAGCACATCGTCGTCCCCATTGGTGAACGTCGTGACAGCCAAGAGGTCGCGGTCTAGAATAAGTCTCCAATGGTCCTGAAAGTCGTAGTATCTGGTGCTAGACAGCTCATAGAAGAACCTATGCGTAAGAGCGTCTATCTCGCGGCTTACGACGGGTATGAGAGCCGAGATCGCCGAGTCGTCGTCTGTCCCAGATATGCCTGCGTATAATTTTGCAGAGGCCAACGTGGTGTAGTCACTAAACATAGTCTATCCTCAGTCGTCGGGTTTGCCATCCAGAGACGCCAGCGCCGTGTCTTCCAGGGCCTCTTGGGCCGCTTCGTCAGCAATCTCTTGTAATGCCACTACGAACCGATTGTCCACAGCCGCTTGCACGTCAGCTTTAGTAATACGTTCGTTGCGTCCCGTGCCCGTAACTTGACGCAAATCTATCGAGAATTCTCCTGCGAGCTTTCTTGCCGCCGCGGTGGCTTCTGGTTCGTCGGGTTCAGGAATGACAGGGACTTCTGTATCCAACGTTACAAAGCCCTTCTCGACCAAGCCGCGAGCATACCGGCCACCAGCTACAATAACAATTTCGTCAGGCTCGACCCAACCTATAGCTTTGTGGTCAGGCCCGGCCAGGACACTCCTGACGAGTACCCTCACTCTTACGCCGCGTGTTTCTTGCTTCTTCGGTTTCGCTAGGGCGTTGATTCCGTCTACCCACTGCTGGGGTGTCATTCTCTTGGGCATCTAGTGTCTCCTCTTGGCCATTGTGCGTTTTGTTATCAAAAGCGTCACATTCAGTGTCTCACGTAAGGGGTTGATTGTGTGTGCAATATGTTGCCGAAAACGGCACGCCTTGCACACATTGTCAACAAATCAATCCTGGTTGTTTGCAGATGCTTACCCAACAGGCAACATCCTGCACTCATGAGTCGCGACGATACCAAAAGTTAAAACGCAATACCTCGTCATCGCCGGCCGCATCATTGAGGTCTTGGGCATCGGTCAAGAACCATACGAAGTACAACGTACTCAGGGGGTGGAAATGTACGGGTTGGTTGTAGACGAATACGCTGCCGCCATTGGCGTCAAACCGCCAATCCCCCGCGGCTACGGTTATTTCCCCAATTATCGTAACCCTATCAGCAGCGGTCATTAGCGTGTCCCCTACGGCTATTGTTGGATTAGCATCAAAGATGTATAGAATCCCCGCGCTGTCTTGAACTGCCCCGGCGCCGTCCTCGGTGGCGTAGAAACCAAAGTTCACGATTTCGCCACTGTGTGTCCCGGCCAAGGCTACGCCAACCGAACCCCCATAATCATCAGTGTTGACCTCTTCATCAATCCCGACCAATTCTGTCAGTCCCCCCTCTAGCAAAGCCGAAAATGGCTGAGTGTTCGCCACAGACATGCCCGCGGAATTTAGCACACCCTTGCCAGTAATCGTGATTGTGCCTGCGCTATAGATACTGACGCGGCAGCGGAATTGACTTTCCCCTGCTATGGGGAGATAGAACAGGCCATCAGCAGTCGCGGTGGTTGATCTCACTCCTGTAGTGCGATTTATGGCCTCAACAGAATACCAGGTAGTCCCATCGATAGTAGCCTCAAAGGTTATCGTGTCCCCGCTTATGCCCTCTATCTGAAAGCCCACGCCCGCGATGCCGCCCGCGTCTATGGCGGTGCCATTCCCAACGCCCGTCGCAGCAGCCTGGAATGTGCAATTAAATGTTGTTACTTGATCTGCCATCAGTTATCTCCCTACTATCATTCATGCCACTGCCGAATCTCTGGAAGTTCCCAGTTGCCTGCCCAAGCCCAGCCATTTCTGTGTTTTTGCCTACCAACATTCTTCACCCGTGGCACAGCGGGATAAATCTCATACAGCCCATTGTCCTGCACGTGCCTCAGTATATGCTTGTCCCAACTTACGCCCGGTAGTGCCCATCCGACTTTCTGCCACCTGTCTTTCCACGTTGCCCATCCCCACGGATGGAAAAAACATCTTCGCCTTGCGTCCGCCCAATGCCTCTCGCTATGAGCAGCAAGTTGATCAGGCGTCATTGGTTTTGTGCCGGGCCGATGATAGGCTGTGACAGAGAAGACGGTTGCGTCCCGTTCGTATTCGTCTAGTGCCCACTCAAAATATCTTAGACTATCTGGCCCTGGTATACAATCATCCTCAAGAACAATTACTCGGTCTCTTTGCGCAAAGACTTTCGTTAGCGCCTGCTGCATGTTCAGGCGAATGCCCATACGCTGTTCGTTGAAGAACCAGTGGTGTGCCCTAAAGAAGCCTGCGTCGCGTGCCCATTCAAGATGTTCGATAACCTCTGGCGGCCCAGGCTCAACAAATGCCCAATAGGTATACTCGCCTACGCCGTCGCATCTGGATAGTGCCTCAAGCAACTGGCGCGTGAAGCCGGGCCGATTATACAATGTAGACACAATGACGTTATCCATATATGAGATGCCACAGCAACAACGCCAACAGGACAGTCAACGGAAGCGTGCCTATAGCCACAGCAAACACCTGCCGCCAAAACGGCGAGATTAGTTGCTTGCGCGATCTGTTTCTAGCCACTTCTATCCTCATAATGTCCCGTGACACAGGCCCTCAGAATCAGAAGCCCAGACAAATCATCTTGTACAACAAAGCGCATCTTGTCTTCATCCTCTGCCCTCAATACAGTATCCCGCCCAAATTGCAACGATATGGTCAGGAACGTATTCGTTCCATCGTGAATGGCATTGGTTAACTCGGCACGTGGAAACCATAGCCAATCTGCAAGCTGCTTGAACGTATTTGAGAACGTTACCCCGCCAGCGTTGATGCGCTGATAGACTAACCCGCTTGCCAAACTCACGCCCAATAAATCGTCATACGCAATTCCCGGCAGTGTGCCACCTGCCTCGTCGGTATCGTACGCAGCGGCGACCGAGATTTGCATGTTAGTTAGCCACAACCAAGTGCCCTTGTCAGCTTCTAGGCAAAACTCAATCGGCGTTCCTGTCTGCTCGAACTGAATATCATCCAGATAAAACTTGGGCGACTTGCCTTCTTTGGCAACGATGCGTATTCTCAGAGCGTCTATCGTCCCCGATATGAGACCCATATCTGTCAGGGGGATAGCCAACTTTATCCACGTGTCAAAGTTGCTCCAGTCAAAATAGTCTTCTAAGTTGACTGCTGTCCCGATAACCGCGCTTGTTCCTGTATCCCACCCATATACTTCAATGCTGTCGCCATTCTTCCAGTCTTTGTCTACGTAAATCCACGCACTGAGCGCAACATAGCCCGAAACTGTTAGGTTGCTGCCCTTGTCAAATTGCATAACATCGTTGACGGCGGCAATCTTCCACTGCGCTTGCTAGAAGCACGATTGTTGAACCTCGGCGGACGATACCACTTTCTGCTGCGTCGCGCACGCCTGTTGGCCCGTCTGGCATCCATCTTTTTCTTGATGTCCAGGCGATGTCTCAATATGCCTGACATCAAGACTTGCCCATTCCCTACGCAACAAAACCCGGTGTGGTGACTGCCTTTGTCAACCCCCAATGTTACATCTTGCACATTCTCTTCGCAATCCCAGGTTAGTTGGATTGTGAATGGCTCGCGGTTGACTACGCGGGCTTTACCAGCTTCTAGTAAGTGACGCGCTTTAGCTGGCTTGCAGGGCATTAATTTGTTGCCATTCTTGTTGATTACGTATACTAACATTCTGTCCTTACGACCTCCGTTAGTTAGAGTGAGTTGCTCCTCGCGGCTGTTAAGTAGGTTTGTCGCGCCTAGCACACATTCGCCTTTCGACTACCCTTAATGCTAGGCCACAGAGCTGAAAGCTGGAACAACACTCGCAGGTGTGATAGCCTACCTAACTTCTGCTACAAAGTAGCCCGCTGTTGGCCCCATACCCATGTCTGTCTATAGGTTTAGGGGCCATTACTCTTTCTACACATGGTAGATGAGCTATTCTTCGTTAGAAACGTCACCGCCCCCCGTTGGCGGGCGTCGGGCTGGAGATGCTATCTCCAGGGGGGTTCAGCAAGCGCCGCTGTCTCACAGACGGGGGCTGCGGTTGCCGGATGGGGGTTGGCACAGCAACCCACCAGTTCTGCTTTTGCCTGCTCCCAGGGCACGGTCTCGCCAGCTCTATAGGCTTGCACGGCCTCACGTGCGGCCTGGGCGTCTTCCAGGTCTTCAAGTACCTCAACGAGAGCGTGGGCTAGTTTTCTATGTAGGCTAACCCGATATGGCGCCCTTGCCTTTTTTAGCGCCTGGTGAGCAGCGTCAAGCTGCATGAAACAAGCCTCACACCTCGCAATCATACCCTTGCTATCCGTGATGTCATAGATTGAAGAGGCCGCAGCAATATACACATCATAGTCGCGGTAAGCCTCTTCAATGCCGCTAAGGGCACGGTCATACTCTTCATAAGCAGGCTCAGTAGCTAGGCGATAGCGAGCCCTGTCTGGGCCGTGCAATAGATGCGAAGCAATCCATCCTACATTCAGCCCCAGTTCAGCAGCCCGCAACATATTGTCCAACGTTACTTCTGCGCCATCAGGCCACTCAGATTCAAACGTGAGAGCCTCGTCTTCCCAGGTATTGTGCTCCCGTAGAAACCCCGATGTGATTTTCATATTCCCCTCAACGTTGTCTAATAGGGCAGGGCGGACTTGAACCGCCGACCGCGCCCTTATCAGAGGCGTGCTCTACCGCTGAGCTACTACCCTCGGTAAACAGGCCAGACAGGATTCGAACCTGCATCCCGCGGTTTTGGAGACCGCTGCTCCGCCGTTGAGCTACTGGCCTAGCGCCATTGATGGCAAAGCCGAGAGCGAGATTTGAACTCGCGGCCTGCAGGCTACAAAGCTGCTGCTCTTGCCAAACTGAGCTATCTCGGCACGATTATACCTAAGAAAGTGATATATGTCAAATCTACCAGTCCTCGAAATCGAGTCGCTTGAGCCAGTTGTCGGGGTCGGTCTCTTGGAAAAGCCTCACATGCTCTGGCGTAAAGACATCCCGCCACCCACCTACCAGCCCCTTACGAAATGTCGGGGACTTCTTCGTGTCCTGCCCAGAAGCAACCATCGCCGTTACGACACGATCCATCGTCTTGTCATCAATCTTGGGCGGTGCGACTTCCATACAGCCCGCCAGGCGCTTCATGCCGTATTCTACGATGCGTTGTGCTGTCTCTGCCGGATGTAACCGAGCGTCTTTGTACCGAACTGAGCAAACCCAGTCTTGGTCTAACCACGGCGCGTACAGTTCCCAACGCTCCATCACGCCAGGATAATATACAGGGCCATACTTGCTATCATCCACCTGAAGTCCAGTGATAACTGCTGACAACGCTTCGTTGAAGCCGCCAAGTCTTCGGTACGCCGCTTTGTCTAGGTGTCTGTCCTGCTCGCGTTTGCTGAGAATATGGTGCGTCTGCGACACGGCCACGTCTCTGAGGTCGCGGTAGATGAATGTCATGGCCAAACCAGCATAGTCCAATATGGCACTTATTTCCGTGTTGTACCCACAGTGCCCGAAGTGGTAGTATCCAGGTCTCGTTTGGCATAGCGCATAGGTCACGTATCTTACGTTGTGCCAGTCGTTCGTCCAGGCGTGATAGGCGAATGAGCTGATCATCGTGCCCAACTTGGCGTACCGGCGAGCTGGCATCATGCGCGCGAAGGGCTGCAACATGGATTTGACCAAGTGAAGTCCGGCTTTGGGAAAACCGTTGCAGTACCAGCTCGGAGCTAAAATTGTCTCCGGTGGTGTGTCGGCCATGCCGCGCATTTCGACGGATTTCAAAGGGCTGCCTCTAACCGCTGCCATAGCTCCATTGCGCTTGCGATGATACTCCGGATCGCCGTCACAGTTTCCAACCACCCCTCAAATTCGGGTTCAGCAGGCATGGTGTCCATATAGTATTCGATCGCGGCAACAGGGTCTGGCGGCGGAATGCTATGATGCTTCTCTTCGTAGGCATCTAATAGAATGGTAAGCACCTCAAGTCTGTCGGCATCAGGCGCGTCGGCCTTCGTCTCCCACAGCTCGTCGATCTGAGCCATGGCCCAGTCATAGTCCTCTTTAGTCTTGATTGGCCTAACGTCCACAGCCACCCCTAAGCAGTTATTTGATTTGTTTCCCATGTCTCACCTCTTGTTTGAAACTATCTCTTGGTTTGGAAGGGGCGGGCAGCGAGCCAAGAGGTTCTCGCGTTTAGCCGTCGCCTAGCCCGCCCCGTATTTTCTAACTCATTATACTTATGTTCGTAATTCTGTCAAATCGAGCAAGCTAGACTCACCCACGCAGTACGCCCGCGTAGACGAAATCCACGTCTGCAGATTTTGACGTAGTAGTCGTTGAGTTGACCACTACTGTAGCGAAGAGATTCACGTCAGGCGAAACGCCCACGTCTCCCGTCAGCGTGCCCTCAAGCACTCCGTCTATGAAGAATTTTATTTCTGAGCCGTCTGCAGAAACCTCGATCCTCAAGAGATTAAACACGTCAGCCACTGGCGCGGTACCCGTAGTCGCGTTGCCTGCGTCTTGCACTGTACTATCAACTGCGCACATAAAAAATTGATCGACGGTCGAATCCGTGTCATATGTGAAGCAAGCTGCGTCATTGGCGACAGCGGTTACGGTTCCCGCGGCGATTGTGAACGGCTCTTCCAGTGCGGTAGAGTCGGTAAACCCTGCATTCACAGAGATGTCCGTGATGGCGGTGTCGATATTCAGCCTAGTTTCAAAGACCAGTCCGCCGTTATCGGCCTGCATCGGGATATGGCATACTATTTGCGAAGCATCAGCAGCCGTTACGCCAGAAGCATCACCAGTTGTTAGCCGGATAACGCCGTTCTCCTGTGTAGCGAGAATCGCGGCGTCAATAGCCTCGGTATCCGTACCAGCATTGAGTATCCACGGCGTGTCGTTTTCGGTAATCGCTTGATACAGGAAGTCGTCGAATATCTCGAAGTACGTCTCGTGCTTCTGCCCTAGTTCCATATCCACCGGCACACCGAACTCAACTTCCTCAAAGTCATTTAGTGTATTGACGGTGATATAGTCGTTGGTCGCTTCCTGGATGTCCAGGGCCGTTGCTACGTTGTCAGATAGTGCGACGATCAACGACTGTCCTGCTACTGCGTCGATAGTGCCGTCGCCGGTACCAGGTTGGTCAGAGAAAGTCGTAGTGCCATTGAGCGTGATGCTCCCTACTGTGCCAGCACCTACGCCGGTAGCGCCTGCGGTTATGACGATTTCACCAGCAGCGCCCGCGGTTGCTCCAGCGGTTCCGCCTGTGATAGTAACGCCGCCGCCAGCAGCAGTGCCCGAAGCAGGCGTGCCGCCGTCAATTGTAACAGCGCCACCAGCCCCAGCTGCTCCGCCAGCTCCACCGTCGATGTCGATTGCGCCACCGGCGTTCGCTCCGTCGCCAGCGCCGCCTGTGACTGCTACCGCGCCGCCAACGTCTGCCGCGCCTGCTCCGCCATCGATGTCGATAGCCCCGCCTGCGCCTGCTGTAGCGGATGCTCCGCCTACGATGGTAACGTCTCCGCCGATGCCAGCCGTTGCTCCGGCTGCGCCGCCTGCGACACTGACGTCTCCGCCAGCGGCAGTGGCAGTCCCGACACCGCCAACGATGTCTACGGCCCCACCTGCGCCATCAGCCCCGCCGATCCCGCCATTTATCGCTACTGGGCCGCCAGCTCCGGCTGCCCCGCCAGTTCCACCGTCGACGTCGATTGTGCCACCAGCGAAGGCGCCGTTTCCTGCGCCGCCCATGATTTCTACGTTACCACCGAGGGCTCCGGTTCCTGCCCCGCCGTCGATGTCTACAGCCCCACCAGCGCCTGCTGTAGCTGACGCTCCGCCGACGACGTTTACGTCGCCGCCGACGCCCGCTGTCCCAGCCGCGCCGCCCGCGATATCGACAGCGCCGCCATTAGCGGCAGTATTGCCTATACCGCCGGTGACTGTAACTGGGCCACCAGCCCCATTTACTCCGCCAAGGCCGCCGTCGATGTCTATCGTACCACCGGCAAAAGCGGCATTTCCTGCGCCGCCTGTGAGCTCAACATTTCCGCCAACGGCAGCTGCTCCAGCGCCAGCATTAATGTCCACGTCCCCACCGGCGCCTGCGGTATCCCCTGCACCGCCAATGATGTTTACGTCACCACCATCGCCGGCGGTTGTAGCATCAGTGCTTTGTAGCCCAAGGTCTTCTCCCTCTACTGTGACGATAGAGCCTGCACCCGTTCCCGCTGCGTCTGAAAGCGTCAGGCCCGCGTTTGCCGTGATGCCACCACTAGCATGGAGTATCATCGTTGGCAAAGTAGCATGGCTTGCAAGGGTAATCATATCCTCGTAAGTTGTTACGCCAACGTCGTAAGCCTGCAAGTTCAGAGCATCGCCAGCCACAAGGCCGCAGCGGATGTCGATGTCGTTGCTGCTTCCTACTAGGGCGATGTCGTCACCAGAACTTCCCAACGTCATATAGTTATCCGCGTTGGCATCATAGATGATGATTTGCGGATACGTGGCGGCTGCCAACGCTTTGTCGGCAGTCATGTCAGCCTTTTCCAGGACGATTAGCGTATTACTGGCCCCAAGGCCCAAAAGCAAGGCGTCCTGTGTTTGGTTAGTATCCCATTCAAGCGCGCAATCAGTGCCTGTACCGATGATAAGCTGGGTGTCGTCTATGAAAGTCACGCTACCCTGAAAATCTACAGTACCACCCGATTGCACCTCAATTTCTCCGCCGGAGGCTATAACTAACTTGTCGCCTCCCGTTTCCAAATATACAGTCGTATTATATTGACTCATATTTCACCCCTAAGTCTAAGGGGCATCTTCATACCCCCCATTATTCTGTTGTAAGCCGGGGGCGAACAGAAGCCCGCCCCCAGCCCAAGGTCTATCCCACGAGTAGCACTGAGTTTCCAGATGGGAACGTGCCCGGTTGCGTTACGGGCAGGGTCTTGGCGTTCCATCCATAGAACACCACACACCCATAGTCGTTAGCACCAGCAACGCCAGTGACATCCAGAGTCACATAGTCAAAGCCGTCACTGAGCCGCTCTGTAGCGAACTCAAGGACGAACACCTGATCGTCGTCGTCGGCCGCGATGACATCTGTCGCCCCAGTCAAGTCTTTGATGCTCGCTGTTTCGGTAGCATCAGTATCCTGCTCAACCTGTAGTGTCAACGCGCTATCCAATGCTCCCAAGTAAACAACAAAGGCGCAGTGGGTATAGTTACCCACATAGATATACGACGCGCTAAGCGGATAGTGCTGGTTGACCAGCGTATCCTCAGTATTAAGCAGGAGCGTGTACATGTGTCTGTACCAGTTTTGTCGCATTTTCTTATCTCCTCAACAGACATTCCTGTCTGTTATATTCTAGGCACTAACTTTTTGGACTGCCAGTTTGTACGTCTCAACCAACTGCCCACCAAGCCTGCGCCGCATTACGAACTTGACCGTGTTCAACTCAGCCTCTGTACCACCCAGGAAGCGCTCGACAGTCATGCCCACGCGGTCGGCGATGTAGTACGCACTGAAATCGCCAAACAGGATGGGATATGCATCAGCAGCGATGCTCGGCATACCTTCTTGCATGTACACGGGATAGCCAAGCAGCATAAGCGGTTGTCCTGCTTGCTGGTCGGGTTCCCAGAGGTAGTTGCCCGCGCCATCCTTCATCGTGCGGATCTCCTCAACAGTCGCCCGTTCCATAAGCCATCTGGCCCTGGGCAGATACTGCGACGCGATAGCATAAACCATTCCGATCAGGCCGTGCTTGGTAACCGCAGCGCCTGCGCCGTCCCACGTTAGGGCGTTGGCATTGCCAGTATCCTCTTCAGTCAGCCCCCCGACGTTAGCACTGCCAGGCAGGATGCCCAAGGGGCTCGCGCCACCAGCGCTCGTCAAGAATCTGTTGTCCTCATCAATCCCCGCCGCCTCTGCATACTTCGTCGCCAAGAAGTCCTCAACGTCGAAGAAGGCATCCTCAAGCATGTTCCGAGAGATTGGCGTAGTTGCCATAACCGTATGAATGGCAATGTTTTCCATGCCAAACGTCAGGTTCGTTTCTGATTGGCCCGCCGTGGGCGTCTCGTCAACCCATGTTACTCGGACAGCGGACGTATACTGGTCATCACCCCCAGTACCTACAGGGATGCTAACCATGTCGCGGCTGGTCGTCAGCTTGAATGCCCACGGGCGGATCATCGTAAATCCTGGCATACGCTCGATGACGCGGGAGTTGAAGTCTATTGGGACGGCGTAGCCGCCTAGCACATCACTCCCCTCGACCATCGTAGCTTTTAGGACCTTGACGTCATAGATGCCCTGGGCCAACGCGTCCTTGATAGCCGCGGGCGTATAGACGATGTTGCGCATTGCTTTGCGCTCAATCGAGTCCATATCGTCCAGCCCAACACGCAAGTACTTGTTGAACGCTGCTTTCTGGGCCCAGTATTTCCCTACATAATCGTGGCCGTGAAGATTGGTCAGGAGGGACTTGACCATATTGTCGGTATCCCCGAATTTGGTTACATAAGCAGCCTTATGCACCATCTGTGCTGGTGTCTCAGTCGGCTCTACTGGATCGGGTGTCGGCAGATTGCCCCCACCCATCATCGGCAGTGGCGGGCGTACGGGTTCAGGTGTAGCCGCCTTGATATTGTCTACTTTCTGCATTTCCTCAATGGCCTCGGCAGTGCCCTCAGCTTCCTCGCGGAGCCTGCGACCGTTTTCCAAGTCGCCGTCCTCCAGGGCCTTGTGCGCTTCAATCTTGAGAGATGCAAGTTTCTCTTGCAGATTCATAACTATCCTCCTACTTCTAGGTCTAACAAGGCCAGCCGTTCGCGTTCCACAGCGATTTCCCATTGGCGCGCTTCTTCATCAGCGCCTTCGCCATCGTCAATCTCTGGGAACTCCAATCCGGCAGCCTTGTAAACTGCTTTCAATTCTGATACTGGGCGCTCCAGCATCCGATATTCCATGGGGGTTTGCGTCATAGAAACATCTACGATGCACCACTGTTCTAGCCACCCATCTTTCGCAACCTTTCGATGCCCAGAAAGACATCCCGTACTCGTGTGCAGGCTGCCTTCCGCAATCATGGCCGCGATGGCCGCGCGGTACTCATTGCCTTTCTTCATCTCGGCTTCGTACCACAAGCCCACGTCGTCAACTAGCATGATGTCTACTAGGCCCACGACGCTGGCCTTCATTGTCTCATCCGCCCCGTGGTGGTAAAACAGTGGCAACTTGCCCACGGCATCGTATACATTCAGCATCTCGCCAGTTTTGTCCGTGAAGTATTCCTTAACCAAATCCCTGCGGTCTGGCCCACCCCAAAGAGCAGCGTAAGCACCGAGGCGGTGTTGGCCTAATGCCTTGATCGCCAATCCAACAGGGGCGCCGCAGTTGCCCTTGGGGATTACGGTCTTGGTTTGAGCCTTCACTACATCAGCGCTGCTACTCGGCGCGCCCTTTGCCGCAACAGTTGGTTCAATCGCTTCACCGCCTATATGCTCACCAACGCTAGGCGCGTCGGGAATAGCCTTCGTTACTTCTACCCATTCGCGTTCGACTTCTGGGCGTTCCACTTCAACCCACTCGTCTTCATCAGCGAATGTCATTCCCCCACCAGCCTGGGTAAAGGGGACCTTGAAGTTCTTCGTTCTTTCCACGATTACGTGCTCGTCCCACACTTCTCTTACCCATACACCTTCTGCCCCAGACCAATACGCTTCCTCCTCGCCGCTCACTGTGTAGAACTGCTGCCGGATCCGCGAGGTCAGCTCGTCCAGGTTTTCAGCCTTGTTCAAATCAATTATTTCTTCACTCATATCTTTACCTTCCTTATTGTCCAGCCAGAAAAGTCTTTGTACAAAGAGAAAGCGCCCATGCATCGTGGACACGTTGGTCCAAACACATGGGCGCAAGGGGCGCAGCTTATTCGTATTATGTGACCATTTCGCGAATAGTCGGTTTCTTATTCTTATAGATGCATGTTACACAACGCCGCCAACCGTGACAACGCACGTTCGTCCATTAACCCAAAGTCTATAGCTAGGCGCACCAGATGAGCCAAGCCCAAGATATTCGTATGCTTTTGGCCGTGATGCCTTGACGTGATGCTGATGCGTCCCCCAGGCAGCAAATAACCGCAGGGAAGAACACACCCTGAAGCGTGCGCACACGTCAACGGGATTCTTTCTTCGTTAGCCATGATAGCGTGGCGGGCGCCGCGGGCGTAGCGAGAGTAAAATGGCAATAATTATCGCTATGACCAACAGCGCCCGCTCCCACATGCTAAAGCGTGAAAGCCCGGCTACCCATGACCGCCCGTTGGGCAACGGCCATATCGACCGCGTCTAGCGTTTCGACGAAGCGTCCCCATTGCTCCCAACAAAGGGCCAGGTACTTATCCTTGTTGATGAAGAAGCGCAGGAATCTAATTTCAGACAAGTAGTTATCCCAAAACGGCCCGGCAATGGCCCACACGTCCTCTTGGCTAACTTCCTGTAGGGCATCTTCAGCAAACTCCATGACGAGTTCTCGCACCCACACCCAGACGTCCGCGAGTAGGCCATCTTTGTGCTTCTTCGCGAGATATATGGCCAGCCCGGCTAGGACGACTACTACCTGCCAAATCTCACCGAGGTTCTCAATGATCCAATTCCACCATGCCATGCTCTTTCTCCTTTACTTTAGCAAATTCTATGCTATTCTGTTCCGCCTTGTGTCTGTACTGCGTCAAGCAGTATCCACCCCTTATGGTGGGGCAGCTTGCCGTTCTTTACGCTGCCCATGTGGCCGTTGTGAAGCCCGCGCCCTTGACACATGCGCTTGAGGTTCACGCCAGCGGGGATAATCTCGCCGGTATCCCTGTGGATGAACGCGGGGTATGGCTTAGCCATAGCCGCGCCTATTTTGAGCCTTGTCCCCTTCGTGAGATGTTTCCCCCAGTTGTGGTTAAGCTCGCCTGTCAGGGATGCGCCTATCTTCTGTTTGTGGCCTTCAGTAAGGATATGGCCTAGACAGTTTTGGTTGCCCATCTTACGCTCGCTCTGCTGGCGCTTAAATTCGCCAGTGTGCTTGTACCCCTTGCCGTTTTGATTGCCTAGGCCATATTGATTGCCCAGTAGAGATATGCTTATCTTTTGTTTGCTTTCCTCTGTGTGATTACGCCCTAACCAGTGTTGGTTGCCCATCTGTGAAGCACTCATTTTGAGCCTTGACTTTTCTGTATGCTTACGCCCCGCCATTGACGATTTGGCATTTTGTGCAGTATTGTAGCTTTTTCCCTCAGCAATGCGCCTGTCAATCCACTTTTGTTCTACTGCAACAAGCAAAGCAGGGTCTTCTACTACTTCCAGAATATGGAACTCAAATATATCCTCGCCGTCCTTGTCCCAGGCCGCTTGGAAGTCTACGCAATGGTGTCTCCCATTACGGAGCGTATAAAGATGCTGCTTCTGCCGTTGCTCAATGTTCCCCGAGCTTCCAGTATATGCATACCCGTCCAGCCCGTTCTCAAACTCGTAAACACCCTGTATCATGCCACAATATACGTTACGAAAACGCATTGTGTGCCTCGGAAAATATAGCTTTTACGCTATTGGTATCTTTGGCCCCTTGCAGTTTTGCGAGTATGTCTACAACTACCATCTCTGGTATCAGTGCCGCCACGAATTCTCTCTCATTAGGCAGCTTACCCCTCTCCATTTCCCCGAGGGCTACTTTGCGCCACCTCTTCAACTCGCCCCGTACAGCTACACGAAGTGCTTTGTCTTCCTATAAGACATCACCCTGATCCTCCGGTTCTTCGGGCACATCATCGCCCCCTCCCCCAGCAAGACGATTCGTCAGCCTCTCCGGCGCTTCAGAACCCGTCAGCGTGCCAACTCTTTGTCTCAATACCTCAACGCCACCAGGGGCAGCCAAGTGCTTCAGCAAGCGGACGGGTATTTTGCAGACCTCGTAGCCTATGGGTTTTAAATCCAATACCGCGCGGTTCTCGTCTATCGTCCTGTCCTGGGAATATTGCGCGTATTCTTGCACGCTTATTGCCCTATCAGTGGGAATGACGTTCGGCGACTTGGCCAGGAAATCATCACCGTAGAATTGCCGCATTACCAGCGTCCACTGGGCAGCAAAGCTGTCTAGTATGGGTTGCGTAGTGTTCTGGGCAAAACTTGCCAATACAGCATACAGATTCTCGCTGGCTACTTCGCCCGTTACTAAGCCGTTTGGTATGCCAAAAATCTGGTAAATCTGTCCACGGTTGAATTCGCGACTGAGCCGCAGTTGCATCTCCTCCATTGACTGTTGGATAATTTCAACAGAGAGGTCTCCACCACGAACGATGGCCGATGCGCGACCTTGCCCAAATTGCTCGTGGATTGCCTCTTTAGCCTCAACAAAATCAGTATCAGAGATTTCAGGTGGCAACGACAAAATAGCGGTCGGTACAGCGTTGTCTTCGCCATAGAACTGCTGTTCCCAATCTGCCTGGGCCAAGTCTGTTCTAATAGGCGAAAGCGCTGCTGTCAGGCTGCTGAGTCCCTCCCAATAGCTCCAGAAATTCGGGAAGCGCAGACAGAATACGTTCTCGCCAGGCAACTGGTGCTTCTGCCCGTCAATGGTAATGACGTAATCAATGATAATGCGCCCTGTTATCCGCGACCTGTGCAACGTTTTGGGCAATGGAGACACTTTGTTCGATGGCAGGGGCCAAAGTTCCACCGGCTCGCCACGGCCTATCTTGGGCGTTGAGATAAAAATGTGTGCGTTCCCACGTAGAAGATACCAGCCCAAAGTATATCGCGCGATATAGTCGTAGCTGAACATATCGTTCGGCATACGAAGCAGTTTGTCGAACGCGTGGTTTGGCGTCGCAACAACTTCCCCGTCTGCCTCCTGTTTGGCCGCAAATGGCCGCGAGTCCTGGCGAGCTACCGCACTTCCAATGACACGTAACGCAGTCCAAACCGCGTATGATGTAATCGCAATAAGTTCAGCGTCAGACGAATCCACGGTTTGCCCGGCCCGCGACTCGGCCAGCTTCCCCATCAGGTTCATAATTACGCGCTGAGAACTGGTATTGCCGTGCAACGGCGCCCGCGCGTATGCCCACGCGGAAGACCAATAGTGTAACCACCGCCCTAATGTGTTGGGAGGCCCTGTCATGTTTTTCTCATAGTCTCAATGCTCTTCTTCTGACTCTAAGTAATCAGACTTTAGCATTTCCTATATTGTTCGTTGAAGTTCAATGTCGCGTTGCACTTCTCGCAGATATAATTCCCAACAGTTGTTGCCCCGCAATGCCAACATTCCCGTGTAAGATTCTGCAACTCTTTCTCTGGCAAACGGTTGCCACCACAGAACTTGCAGGTGTGGCTATTCCAATCGCATAGAGCGCCGCACCAAGGACACAAACGCGCCTTGGGCTGGCTTACAAAGCCCACGTCGCCCAACATTGCACCCCAATCAGGCACGCGTTCCTCATTCGTGGTGAAGCAGAAACCTGGCCCTAGCAGCAACGTAACCTTTATTGCAGGCCATGTCTCGCTGTTAAGGGTGCGGTCAATGCCCACTAACCATCCAGTCCACTTAGCGCGCTCTACAGCCTTGTCCAACAAATCTGTTCCACCGCCACATTGCGGGCAAGTCAAAACGCCTGTTGTATAGGTCGTGCCACAATAACGACAAACATGCCCCCATCCAATGTCGCGGTAGCCAATATGCGAACCGCATTCTAGGTGGTTCATCGTTGCCGCGCTGTAGCCAAGTTCCAGTTCCATGTGCGCGGTTACGCCCGTAGAAACTAGGGCAAACGAGCCGTCAAATGTTGGCATTCTTACCGTATCGTTTTCAACGCTTAGGTTGGCCGCATATATGTGGCTCCCCAAGAACTTGCCACCAACGGGCAAAAAGTGGCGCATCTGTGTTGTCGCCATGAAAAACTCCTGTTAATCTATATCTCTGGCATGCAGTAACGCATTTCGGGCTTGGTGGGAATCGCGGCGGCTAAACCAGCGTAATATTGCAATAGGGCGCCGCGCCTTGCAAGCTTAATTATGCTTATCTTCTGCTTGGTTGCGTCACTGTGCTTATGGCCCAGGTGGTATTGGTTTCCCCTTTTGGCATCGCTCATCTTTTGCTTGGCCGCGAGGGTGTGGTGTTTCCCCCACATGGGATGAAGAGGGCCCTTAACGGCATCGCCTATTTTGCGTTTGTGGTCTTCGGTGAGCTTCTTGCCTAAGTGGGCCTCGCGGTTTTTGCGGTTGGCTTCTTCAGTGTGGTGTTTCCCCCACATGGGGTTGCCCTCACCCGTATTGTTATCGCTCATCTTCTGCCTAGACTCTGGGGTATGCTTATAGCCCCGGGTGTTCTGGTTGCCCATCATGCGTTCGCTTTGCTTGCGGCAAAACTCCTCAGTATGCTTGTAGCCCAGGCAATATTGATTGCCTGTCGAGGCCTCGCCTATTTTTCTCTTGTGGTCTTCTGTAAGGGTGCGCCCCCGCATCGGCGCGCCGGCGAAAGGTGCAACGTTATAGCAATTTCCCCAAAATGCATCCAAATACTCCTGCTCTATCTCTGTGAGCAGGCTGGTGTCTTCAATTACTTCCAGGACACAGAACTCAAACGCGCCTTCACCATACTTGTTCCAGGCGCGCTGGAGATGAATGCAGTGATGCTTCCCATGGCCAAGTGCGCGGCGGTGCTCCCCCCAACGCTTCTCAATATTTATTGAACCTCCTCTATACGCTTTCCCGCTCTGGCGATGCGTAATCTTGTAAATGCCCTGAGTCATATTTTCTCCAAAAGCGGACAGCTAGAAAAAGTCAATGAGGACTTTGCGTGCCGGTGCGAAGGTCAGCATCAGTGCCTCAAACCGATCAGGCGAGCGCTTGAGCTTCTCCCGCAACACCCGCTTTTTTGTTACCTGGAGTCCGAAATCTGTGTTGTCATACCGCGGTGCCAAAAGTTCCTCCAACAAGAGCTCGTCGGGCGGCAGCATCGCGCCCTTGTCCGTAGCGAGCCACTCTGCCACCTCGAAATAAAGCTGATCCCGTAATCGCCGGAACTTGAGCCGCGCCTCGTTTTGCGTCGGGGTTTTCGTCGGCTTCTCGCTGACCTTCACGCCCTGAGCGCGCGCTCCTTCTTTCCGCATAGCAGGTGCGACGCCTGCACCAATCCCAATCGCGTCTACGTAGGCTACTTGTGCCCCGACGTCCTTGTAAATCTGGGTAGCCCTTAGAGCGCTCTCTCCTGTATCGACGCCCCTCCACGACAAGAGTCGCGCCACCCATCCGCCATAACGCTTGCACAAGACTGTAGCGTCGGGGCCTTGCTCCCCAATGTCTAGCCCAATTATAGGACTCGTCCCCTCTGGTGGCTTCTCACCGTGTACTGCAACGTAAGCATCCCAGCGCGCTCTCGCAGCATCAACATCGGCCTGTGGAATAAGCTGCTGCTCTTCCTGGGACGGATACCTCGCCAATACCATATACGCGAGCTCAGGTATTTTGACCGCCCGCCATCCAGCAGCCAACGGTGCATACGTACCGCCATCGTCTCTCTTGGCAGTTGTACCCACCAAGCAATCGGGCACTTGGAAGCAATTGCTGTCCGGCTCTTCACCTTCTACCAACGGTCGAGACCACTCGTTGATGCGCCTTACGGTCGTTTCGCGAGATACTGCGCCTGGAATGATGTCTCGTCCAGTTACGACGTTGATGTGGTCCAAAGCTGAAATCTTTACGACGTTGGCCTTGCCGTCTCGTATCATTCGATATACCGCGCCCATCTTGGCACGGGGATTGAACATGACGAGCAATCTATCGTGCGACCCGCTCATGCAGCTCTCAATCCCCCGGTAGACCTCGTCAGGGACTGCGTCGCCCTCGTCCACCACAAAGAGCAAGTGGGGACTATGCCGCCCTGAAAACTTGGCCTCTCGTTGTGCCGCTGTGCCGCTCTGGGGTATGGTCACACCTGTGAGAAAAGACGGTTCGGGTTGCGCCGATGTTGCTGTTCGCTCAATGTGCAGGTTCAATATCTTGCTGCCAGAAAAGAGCCAGGGCGACCGGTTGTTCACAGCCCCGATTTCGCCCCAAAGCAGTTGTTTCAAGTTGCGCTCTGGCGGGGCCGCAGTGCTGTAGACTTTGGAATCAGGGAACATGGTAAAGAACCACGCGCAGATGTGTGCTGCCGCAAAGGTCTTTCCTGTCGAATTGCCGCTCATGGCAATGGTTATGCGGTTATCCCTGACAGATTCCATCAGGCGCTTAATATCGTCGGTCAGCACTCCTACACCTAGCGCTTGTAAGCAAAACCCGACAGGATCGTCCACGTATTTGCTGCGCAGGGCGTCTAGGGTTTTCGCCCTGGCAGCCGCGGCGCCGCTTGGTAGAGCCACGCCCTTTTCTTTCGCTATCGCCTCGATCAGCGCGAGGTCGCGCAGCAGGCGGAGTCGATCAGTATCGTCATTCGGCATCATCAACAACAGTAAAGGACATAGACAACTTTGCGATAGTAACCTGGTATTCGGCCTTCAGTTGTTCACTCGTCATGGTCAATAAATGTGCCACATCAGGCAGCCCCGCCGAGTCTCTCTCCATCTGCATGCTGATGTGGACAGCCCGCAACGCAGCGGCCGATGTCTCGAAGCCCTCGAGGCGGATGTGTGCCATCCCCTTTTTTTGAAGTTCAATGAGAGAAGACTTGTGCCTGGTGAGCATCTCTTCCAGATAATCGGCCTCTGCACCCATGAGAGCGCGTCGGACGTGGTCGTCAAAAGCGCGCGAGCGAGCGGGCCAATCAAACGCGGTTTCCCAAAACGCCCAGTCGCGTGGAACCGCGGCACGTCCTTTGTACGCGGCGAGTCGCTCAGGGTTGCGCACCATGAGCATTTGCCTGTACGCCTTTTCACGGCTGCGCTTGCCGGGGAGTAGACTGCGCCAGAAGAAAAATGCCTCAAATGCATCATCTGGCTCGTCAGGCAACTGGTGCCAGGGCGCGGTTTCATCGCCCACGAGCAATTCTAACTTCTCTGGTGTTAGGGCAAGGGGGCTATCGGTCACAAATTCTCCAAAGCGGACGCGAAGATAGACTTATAGATTTTCGCATTATACCACAGAAACGCGATTTTGTCAAATTGGAGAGGTCAAGTGTGCAGATATGTCAAGTAGGGGAATTACAGCGACTCGACGTAGAACGGGCCACAGACACCGTTGCTGAAATATGCCGCTACTTCTAGGGCGCGGAATATCCTGGCCTCTGCTTCCAAACGGCCCGTAGATCGCAAAGCACCAAGTGCATACTGTGCGCCACACCCCACGGCATCGTAACCGTCACGCCGCCGGAGAACCGCAAAGTCGCCGTTTACCTCATACAATTTCCCACCATACCCCATGAGGAACTGCCCACCTACCTCTACGTTGTTCTCAATGGTCGTAAACCCACCCTGCGCTAGCAACTCGCGAACCGCAGGCACGAAGCTGGCAACCAGAAACTCCATGCCGTCCTCGCATTCTTGCTTCGGCATAGTTAGCCCGTACTGCAACAGTTGCCCCATGCGAAAGCTGGTAGTGTACCCCATCAAAACATCGCCTACTACGAAGACTTTCCGGCCTATGCCCTGGCGGATATTCCAGCCATCAGCGGCAGCAGAATCGCCGCCCATCCAGACTTTCCCCTCTTGTTCGATGCCAATAATGCATGTCATGCTTCTGCTCCAATCATCCTGATTTGTGCTACGATAATGCTCTTTTCACGCATTTACGTAGCACAGATTATTCCAACAATCTCAGTTGTGTGCCGGTGACTTTCGCCAGTCTCTTCTCGGACATCGCCGCGTATTCCGGATTCAGTTCGATCCCGATGTAACTACGCCCTAATTCCTTGGCAACGACGGCTGTGGTTCCGCTTCCAAGAAACGGGTCTAGGACAACATCTCCTTTGTAACTGTAGAGTTTTATCAACCTCTCTGCAATGGTTTCAGGGAAAGCGGCGGGGTGTTTCGTCGCGTTGGGTGACACAGCAGGAACACGCCAGACGCTCTTTGTCCACTGCAAGAACTCGTCTCGTTCTATGTCGCTCTCGCCCTTGGTTTCTTTCCCGTCCATCTCGTTAGAGGCCACGATGATGAGTTCGTGGACATCCCGTAGGCACGGATTAGATGCTGACATCCACGAGCCCCAGCTGGTAGCCCCAGACCCTCGCCCAGACGAGTCTTTAGCCCAGATGATATGGCCTCTAAGGTGAAACAACTCAGCCAACTGCATTGTAATGGCTGATCCCAGTGGAAGATACGGGTGACGACCATAGCCCTGGCATACTATTACGGCAATCCTGCCATCCGGTTTCATCACCCGCTTAGCAGCCACCCAGGTTTTCATCATGTCTGCTAAGTATTTGGTGTCGTTTTCCCAATGCGAGTATTCTCTGGCGTTCAGGTACGGCGGGCTCGTTACTACTAGGTCTATACATCGCTCTGGCATTTCTTGCATTGCCGTAACGCAATCGCCGCAGATTATGGTGTCTACAACCTTGTCAGCCATTGTCTCCCCAGGTCTTTGTACAAAGAGTTATTCAATCTCCCACCCTACAACATATTGTGGGCAAGTCGAGCTGTACTTGGCATCTAGCGCAGCTATCTCGCCACGGACGACCAGGAAACAGCCCTGCCACTCGCCAGTGTCAGAGTACCAGAGTCTCGTCTTGGCGCACTGAAGCGGCTGTATCGCTTCCAATAACCCCTCTTTGTCGTGTTGGGTAACGTGGGTCTCCCCGTTAGAGATGCGACGGATGAGGAAGTAGGTCTCGTCCTGTACAGGGCCAGGCGCGTGCTGTGCCGCAAGCGCCCTGTCCAGCACGTTGCCCAGCCGGTTGGGGTCATCCATGCGCCACCCCTTGCACCCAGCCTCCCCACAATCACAGGGATACGCGTATTGGCCTAATTCATGCAGTTGTTCTACCGTCAGGCCTGAGCGTTTAGCATAGCCTTCAATGAATGCTCGTTTCGCAAGAATTTTCTCGGCGTCACCTGATACTGTGTCAACCCAGTCCGCTATGCCAAGAAGCGCATTCTGCAAGCTGGCATTTATCTCTACCCAATCGCTACATAGCAAATATTCTGTTAGATGCTTGGCCAAGGCCCCAGGGGAAAGGGTTAAACACTCCAGTGGTTTATCCTCGCGAACCTGCACCCCCTCCCTGTCCGCCAGCGCCTCATCAACCAACGTTGCCAGTTGAAGAATGCAGGCGCCTGTATTATAGCCAGGCCATGTGCCTTGGGTAAATAGATATTCCCTCATTCTGTCGGTTATTGTCATCTTCTTACCCCCTGTCATTATTGCATGGTCCAACTTCCGCGATGCTTGAGCCATGAACGCGTCCTCCCAACCGGCAAACCAGGGCTCCATCATCTCTTGGTCGCGAATCACCTGTTTAAGTTCCCTTGATATATTTATCATGTTGCCCCATTATTAGTCTTTGCGCAAAGACTTTACTCTACCCATTCCAAGCTAATCTGATTCAGAACTGCCCGCATACGCCGTTCATCCCCTCTCCATACTGCCGACCACCTCTTCCTCCACGAACCCTGGCAATGTCTAATATAGCGTTGCAACAAATCGCCAAGGGGGGCACTGTATACTGGGCGCGGGAAAGTCCCTGTAAACGCCTTCGCACCACTGCCATCTACAAATGTCATTGCAATGTCTTGCGTCTCGCCAGTATCAAACTGCTTCTTCCAATCAACAAATATTCCCATTGCCTTGCCTCCGTTAGTCTTTGCGCAAAGACTTATGCCAGCCGTCGCTCAGCCAACGCCAACGCCTCTTTCACACGCCTGCCGGCCATATCCTTGCCATACATCCTCTTGTGCAACTTGCGGACTGCACGCGTAGACGGCATCGTATCCCCACGTCCTCGTTCACGTAGAATGCATGCAATCAATGCATCTGGCACAGGTTTGCGCCTACGCCCACCACCGTTGACAGGGGGGTGATAATCGGGCAAATGCGCCGCCATCTGTTCCCGCCAGGCAGTAGCGTCTATGGTCTGCCCATTACCTCCATTGGTGGGATATTTCTTGCATATGGACTCCACGGACTTTCGTGGATCGCTCACCAGTGGTGCTTGGAACCGCGTCTTTTGCCCACACGTGATGAGTATGCCGTCGCCTAACCCCAGCAGTTTGTGTGCATCCGTACCACTACATCCAGCGGCTACCAGGGCGTCGTCACCAGACATGACGCGGAACAGGACGCGGGTCGGAAAGTTCGCTTTTGCAATACTGCCGACGTCGCTCGCCATGGGTTTTTGTGTAGCTGCAACGAGGTGTATGCCGTGTTTGAGCCCCTGCGTTACTATGTGCTCAAGACAGCGAATCATGTCTGCGCCACCGAATCGGAGCATGTCTACCAGCTCATCAACGAATAGGACGATGCGGCTATCTATGCGATCCTGTGACCTACGAACTTCCATTTCTTGGGCAACGTGGGCAAGAAGAGCGCCAGCAGCGTTTGGCTCTGTGGCAATGGGCCTCCACAAATGCGGCAGTCCATCTAACGTACCAAGGCCCTTTTCACCGATGTCTACAATGGCTATACGTAACGCATCAGGTGATGTGTTCTGGGCCATGCTTAATGCTACTGAACGGAGAAAGTTGCTCTTGCCTGAGCCAGTCGTGCCAGCGATGAGAGCATGGGCAACCGCGGGAGAGTCGAATCGCAACACCAGTGCTGTCGCGTCCGCGTCCATGCCTATGAGGGCCGTGTACGGTTGCAGTTCCCCAACGTATTCCATGAGCGCAGGAAAAGATACAGCTTGCGGGTCTCGTCGTGGTATGTCAATACGTATTGTCGCTCCTTGGCGCGATATATCTACGTCAGTCACACCCAGCGCCATCGCAATGGGTTCAGAGAGCCTCTTCACTGCATTAGGGTCGGTCTTAGGCCCAACCGTTAGCACAAACTGCAACAAGCGGGGCGCGAGCGTACCGCGCCATACGACAGCGTTGATACCCCTCTGCGCCAGCAGGGTTTGGATTTGGGTTGCTTGCATCTGAAAGAGGTTGTTGGATGTCATTGTTCATCCCTCAATAGACCCTAATTCGCCGTATTCAACGCCAAGCACCGAGCGACCCGCTCCTCTAAAGAACGGACAGGGTGGTCCGTCGGAATGTAATCAATCGCGAATGTCTCAGCCAGCGCCATGAGCGCGTCTCTAAAACCCCTGCGATACAGTTGCATCTCGCGCAAGTCAATGGCAGACGCTATGGCACAGTTTGCCTGATCAATGCCCCGAAGGGCTCCTCGCAGGTCTTCGCGTGACCAAACACGAAAGCCTGAACGATTCAGTTTTCTCATAGTTACTCCTAAGAGGGCTTATCACCCATATCACTAAACAGTACATCCGGCAGCATTTTCAGCACCGGCCCCTGTTCCGGCGGCGGCGGTGCGGGCCAGTCACCATATTGCTGTACAGGCGGAGCATAGCCCCGATACGGCGTGGGCGAGGGGAAGATGCGGGACCGTAGAGCAGCTTGGCTTCCTTCGCGGTACCGGGCCTCTCCGTTTGCCTTGTTCCACAGCACAGATATTGCCAGCACAGCAGAAATGAACAAGACGAGCAAGAATATGCTCAACCATTTTACTAACAGTTTGTTTAATTCCGGTTCGGGCAGAGCGCTCAGGTAGAATCCCAACACTGCCAGCAAGCATAGCGCCGCTAACAAAAGCGCCCATTTGATGCCACCGAAGTTCTTGTCTTTCCTCATCGCCACCCCTATGCATCCAGCCCCAACGCCCCCAATAAGTGTTGCGTTTGCCACTGGTACTCTTCGTCCCAATCAGGCGCCACCCCTCTAGCGTCTTGTGCTACGCGCCGAACCATAGGCCCGATGGTCTTCCAGCTTGATGTATCACCCAATACCAACCACCAGAACGCGTCCCAAACGACAAGTTCTGCCGGTGTCCGGTTGCTAATTTCGCCCGCAGCCCATACCGCATCTACTTCTTTGCGTGTAGCCTCACCGTTGGCGAGCCGCCTGGCCATGGCCATCACAGGGCGCAGGTTGTCATGTTCTAAAGCAGCCCGTTCAGCGTAGTCACAGATGAGGTTGCGCATTGCCTGTTCGTTCCACGTTGTTAGCCGCTTGACTAAACGGCAACTTGCTGTTGTAACACACCCGCAAGGGCATTCAATAATCGCCCCGCCAGGTTCAACCTCGAACTCGTATAGTTCAGCATCCAACCACGCAACTACATCCTCTGCTCGTGGACGAATGAAGCAGTAACAATCCCCGGTTATTTGCATTTCGTCACCTTCGCCCTCAATCGGGTAGCCCTCATACGGCAGCATCCATTCGCCTACGTACCACTGCCAGTCAGTGAATGTTTCTATGCACCCAGTTTGCATAAACTTGTAGTAAGTCATCATTCATCCTCCTTGCATCGTTCTGCAACCATAAGCGCGGCGCGGCAAATAGCCAACGGGACTGTATCTGCCCAAGCGCACACATTGGGGATGTCAATCGCGACAATGGCAACGTAGCAATTCGCAGTAGGGAAGACATTGTCATATATATCAATTCTTATATTAGTTGTGTCATGCCCCTTCCAACCGCGCCTAAAGAATTCTACTATCGGCCACGCCGATGCAATGTTGGTAGAATAATCAGGTATCCAATCAATCTCAGTCGGTGCCTTGGTGAACCCAAACACTTCCTGCGCTACCCACAAATCCATCTTGCGGCCTGCCGGTGTATCCTCAATGACTGGCGTCATAAACATCAGTTATCCTCCCTACATTGTTCTACAACCATAAGCGCTGCCCGACAGATCGCCAGCGGGACTGTGTCTGCCTGAACGCGAACCGTGGCTGTAAAGGTATCTTTGTTAGCCAAGTACAGAAACGCGTCTCTGGGCGGATAGCTCGCAGGACAGCCATTAAACATCATGCAGGCAGACAGGTTGCCGCTAAACCCCCCTATCACCACTACTTCGACTCCGTCGCTCAGCATCTTTCCCACTATCTCCCATGCTGCCGCAATGTCGGTAGAGTAGTGGTGGGGCCAAGTAGAGGGAAGCCATACGCCATAGGTCTTCCATGTACCGTCCTGGCATCGCTGCCAATTATAAATCCGTTCTGGTTCAATCAGGCCAAACACTTCCCGCGCTATCCGCAAATCTAGTTCGCGGCCTGCTGGTGTGTCGCTAATGTTTGTGTGCATAATATTGTCTTCTATCATTGCACCCTCTTTATTGCATGGTTTAGGGCAATTGGGGGGGGCTATGGATAATGGCCATGTTTTGCCTTGTATTTCTCGGTTTCTATATCAATGGGTGTAAGTAATTGGCCCCCGTGCTTAATGAGCGGCGACATGCTGATATAAACATGCCCCTTATTCTGCTCCATCGCTCCAGTGGCTGTGGTCCTTGTGATGTCCCACCAATTTACCCGGAAGGCAATTCTACACATAGGGCAAACGTGTTTTATAGACCCAGAGCTATGGGCCTCAACAGCGCCAGTTTCTGGATCGCGCCAATCGAAACTGCTGCAGCGATTGGGGGGAAAGATGTCCTCTAATGTATCTCCCCCGCACTGGGGGCATACATATTTTGACGGCGGGAATCGCGTGCCCGCTTCGTCTGCGTTTGCCCAATCTCTTAGTTTTAGCATTTCTGGCCCAGTGCCTTAAAAAGCATCTCCGCACAAAACACAAAGAATAGCAAGCCCCATCAATACAGCTATTGATAGCCCGCACGTAACAAGAACGCGGTCTGTAACATGGCTGATTACGTCAGTAAAGGCGATGGCAAGTATCCCCAAAATACAGGCCGCCAAGGCAATGCCAGACAGAATTAATGCAAGCATTGGCCCGCCACATTGCTACACTCAAGAAGAGCACAAACCAACATAGCTGCTACTGTCAGCCCCCACACAAGCAGCAGTGCCGCGCCAATCGCATTCGCTATCTCGCGCAAGACGCGCCCGCCCCTGACGGCAAAGAGAATCTCGCTGCCAATAACAGCAAACACCAAAATGGCAAAAATCCTGAGAATAGCACAAAACATCATTCGGCTACACATTTCTCCTCCCCCTGTCCATACGTTGCCATTCTCCATCCTTCTGACGCGAAGCGCACAGTATGCTTGTTGCCTCGCAAGAGACTGCTGGCAATATACTCCCCAAGCAACCCCTGTATCTTATCCAGGGCATAAGCTGCCAACGCGGGCACAGTTGCTTCTGGTATCAGGCCCGCCGCAAAGAGTTGTTCAGCGCACCACTCGTAACGTTCGCATTGTTCGAGTGTCAGCGCAAGAAGGCGGTGTTTGTCAGCCGCATAGACCAATTCCCACTTCGACACGCCGGTATCAAACACAATCTCGGTGCCAATCGTGGCTTCTAGCTTATGGAGCTCGTCTAGCAAAGCGTTTATCTGGTCATACAACTTGGCCCTGGCATCATAACTATTCATCATCTTCTTCCTTGGCACAGAGATTCTCAACAATCTCTTCTATGTGTTCTGTCACAGCCTCACTGACCCCAACCAAAAGAAACTCAACAAGGGCAGGCAACGTATCGTCTGCTATCAGTCCCTTAGCAAATACCAACGTTGCTACAGCCTGATAGCGTTCGTGCTGTTCAGGTGACATACGCACTTCGCATGATACGTCGTCCAAGCCAGTGCCGTCACTCATCCTCTTCCCCCAGGAGGCTTTCTGCAAACGCGTAGAAATCCTCGACAACTTCGCACACATATGTTGTAACGGCTTTCCCCCACTCGGCCAGGAGAAAATCCACTAGCGCAGGCAGCGTGGCCTCTGGGATCACGACCCTAGAATGCATCAATGTTGCCAAGGCCCGATAGCCTTCGTATTGTTCAAGCGACATGCGCACTTCGCACGGTATATCAGACAAGCCCAGATCAATGACTGGTGTATCGCTGCTCTTCTCCCGATCCTCAATGTCCGCATCTGGCGGCGCTACAAAGCCTCCTTTGTTGTTATCGTTACTCATCTTCTGCCTCCGCTGGCGCTGTCCGCCACTCATCTTCGCCCAGCGGCTCAATAGAATACCCCAGAGGATACTGCCCTGTAGGGTATCCCCTGGCGGGGGGTTCCTTTTCGTCCATTATTACTACCCAACGAATGCCGTTGTCCTCAAGTGGAAAGCGATTACTCATCTTCTTCCTCCAGCAACCCCTCCAAGAAATCCGCTATGCCAGCAGGCAAACTGTCTTCCTCGTCCCATGCCTGCATAGCCGCAGCATAGTCTTTAGCGACTGTTGCCAGTTCAGTAAACGGCAAACTCAACACATCAACCACTGCCAAGTCGTCGAGCAGGCGGGTCAATGCAGGCATATCCCCTTTTACAGCAGCAACGATTATATCCATCTGTTGCCCAATAGTGGGCTTGCGAAACAAGTATCTGCTCATGGTTCTCCCCCCACGTCTTGAGGCCAGTCAGTAACCGCAATCGCGCCAGGCTTTGTCACAAAGACATCCCTCTCTATCCATACAGAATTAAGATACACCCTCAACGCCTCCCTCACCAACGCCGAGATGCTAGGCTTCGGCAACTGCCCCCGTAAGAAGAGGGTCGCAGATACGCGCTTGCAGAAATCACTCTCCCCGGCCGTAACGCGAACGTTCACGTCGCCCCCTCCATCCAGACGGAATTAATCAATCCGCCCACAACACGGTTTCTGCTTGCCAACTCAAGCGACTGGCTCCCCATGATGAGTATATGGTCTTCATCGCCCACAGCACCCTGCGCACCCGCCATCGTTTTGAAGGCCCCAGTAAGCTCCCACTTGCCACCATCAGGCCAATCACCCTCGCCCACAAATAGCAGATACATCGGCTTTTTCATGCCGCCTCCAAGTTGCAGGATATGCCGACCGCAGGCTCGGTCCAGCCCAGCTTGCCATAGTTTACAAGTGCTAGTTTTAACACACCGTCCCCCACAGTGACAATGTGTGCCCAATAACCACCCCACTCACTAAGCTCTTGAGAACCAGCCGCGCGGGCCTCCTCCATTGTCCCGAAAAATGCTTTGAGGTCCCATATGCCCCCATAGGAACGATAGTCCTCTCCGGCGAATAGAAGATATATCATGTCGCTACCTAGTCAAAACCGGCCTGTGCCCAAGCAATGTATGCAAAGATGATAAAGCTGATAAACACCATAAGAAAAATCGTTAGGGCCGTTCCGGCAGACGCACCCTCACCCAACAGCGACGCAGTGCGCCCCGCTACACCAAGCAGCCAACTGACTGTTCCGTAAACCAACAGTGCACCTATGATCCATACCTGGTTCTTCATGTTGCCCCCAATAGTGGTCTCGTAACCCGCGACGGCATCTTGTTCACCATGTCTATGTATTCCTGTGATGTGTCCTAGTCCCGTGGTGGCATCGCGAAATAGGTTGGCCAGCTGCTCACGGGGCAGTCGCGAGCCCCTGATTTGAATACGTCCCGCCCTACCCCCAGTACATCCAAGTACCGCGCCAACGCTTCTTTTATGAGTGCCGACGCCGTTGGCTCCCCCAGTTGCCCACGTACAAACAACTCTTTTGCTACGCCCCTGCAAACTCGCCCCTCTTCATACGTCATGTCAATGTCCATCAAACTACCTCCTATATGTGATATTGTACCACCATTTTACCACACGTCGCAGAAACGCGCAAATGGCAGAACGCACAAAAGCGGAACGGAACGGATACCGCGACAAGAAACCCGAATCAACGCCAAAAGAGAGCAAATAATGCCAGAAAACTGAAATTTCAACTAGCAAAATATCGCATTTGCACCAAATCCCGCAAAATGGAACGGAACAAAAGTGCAACTACCAACACCAAAACAGGCCACAGTGTCAGGCACAGGCGTTCCGCTCCACGCTCCCAGGGGCAACGCAACGAGCCGACAGCACAGAGCGACAGGCAATAAGGACAAAGAAGGCCCAAAACGGGAATCTGGTCTGGGAACAGGTAGAACAGCGACTTATGTAAACTGGACATAATGTTGGGGTGGGGGGTGTTATGTCTACCCGCGCGCGCCCCTGCACGCTGGCCCGGCGTGTGCTATATGCATTGCGATGCACATTCAGACTATATATGATATGTAAGCTGAACATGTGTTCTACACTACGTGTACAATCGATTGTACTCACGCCATAGTTATGCGCGATACTCTCAGCTTGTTATGTCTTGTGTTAGCGAATTGCCTATTGACAACGTGGTCCAGATGCATCATAATGGTTACAGTGTATCATATGGTACACTATAATGTACGACTAGATATATCCTGGGAGGGATACAATGTCCAGCAAGAATCAAGACACGACTGCTAATAGCACGGCAGACGTGACGGAAATCGGTGAGAATGAGAAGACCGCGAAGACGCAAGAGGAAATACTCGCTGGGTACGCGGTGGAAGTGAACGGCAAGACCCTGGCCGAATACGAAAGCTTGATCCATGAAACGTGGAACGTATCCACGTTAGCACGTCTGAAAGTCGGTATGCTATTGTCCATAGTTGTGGACAACAAGATGCTTGACGGAATAGACGTCAAGTTTTCCGAATGGGTCCAGGATCAGTTTTCAATTAAACCGTCATACGCGTATTTGCTCATGCGTGTGTGGGCAGACAAAGAAATCCGTCTGCTAGTCCAGGATCATGCCATGCCGCTTGAAGCGGCTGGAAACGCGTTGTCGCTGGGGACGAAATACGGTACCGGCGCAAGAAAAGAACTGACGGACTACGCACTCGTTGCTGATGGCACGGTTTGCAAATCCGCTAACGTGCTACGACGTAAAGCTGTAGAAATCAGAACGAAGGAGAACGCTCCAGCAGAAGCTCCAGCGCCGGCGTCTCCATCAGACGAGCTACGCGCCGCATTGTCTGTACAACGTGTGCTAGCGCAGGAGCGCACACGCTTGATGAGTAGCGTCAAGGCAATTGACGTCCGCGCCAGTGCTAACAATGACGAAATCGCCCGATTGACAATCCTGGTCAAAAGCCTGGCCGGCGATGTGGAAACCGAACCGGAAACCGAAGCTGAACCGGATCAACCGAATGCCACGCGCGCGGCTATGATTATGGCCACGAAGCATAACGTGGATTTGGACGATGTGACCGGTAGCCTGGCCGGCGGACGTGTGAACGTCCAGGACGTCAGGGACGCCATCAAGGCTGGACAAACCGCATAGTCTAGCACGAACACAGAAACCCTACCACAGATTCAACGTGGTAGGGCTTCTTCGCGTCTACAATCTACACCTAAGCCTAAGCCTACACCTAAGCCCACGTGTATACTGAAACGTCGCATACCACACGTCCACGACCTCGCAGACCACCTGGCCACGACCTCGCAGGAGCATATGCTCACGACCTCGCACACACACACGACCACGACCACACGTATCCTGTAACGTCACAGAATCCCCCACCCTTGACAATGACGTCAAGATGTGCTATAATGTATACAGATGAAGCAGCAACCGCAGCAGCAACCGACAAGTCCAATCGATTGCACAAGGGGGAAACGATGTACACCACGCTCTACACGTCCACAGAGCACTTTGACCACGAGAAGATGATGCAACTGCTTCTCAACCGCAACATTCTCTGCAATGTGTTCCCAATGCAGAGTGTCGCGCAGCGCCGGGAAACCGGCGAATGCTTTATCGAGACCGGCGCCAAAGTTGACATCTTCGACATCGCGCCGGACGCATTGATCCAGCTATGGACATCTATGCGGGATCACCTGGGCATTCACTGTCTGTACATTGAGTGCGACGGCTATTCCAATTGTATCTGCAACTGGGCACCGTATCGCCAGCAGTGCGCTTCCAACGGCATGGTGCCACTGGAGTGCAGCGAGTACGACTAGTCCAATCGATTGAAGCCCCGCGGTAGTGAACCGCGGGGCGAAAGGAGTACGGCAATGAAACGAAAGTCTGTCATTCTGGCAATCCTGTTGTTGGTAGTTGTGTTCGCGAGCGGGTGGTGCCCCATTGAGATTTGGGATCAAGTAGTGGGGCCACAACTTACCCAGGGCGAGTTAATCGCTTTGCTGGGTCCGCCCGATTTCGTTGGCACGTTTGCTAACGAGTATTATGACGGGCCACTATGGCAATACTACGATTTGACAGTAGATTGCGCCGGTGACGGCACGGTCTACAATCAAAACTTCCTGTTTGAAAACGGAAGGGTTTTCTACGACTGGGTTGAATCCACACGGCGAGTCAATCTTTTCCTGCCGCTCATCTAGTCCAATCGATTGGAGGATAACGTGAAACCATACAACGAGCAAGTGCTAGGACGTCCAGCAACTCTGTTTACAAAACCTGGCCAAACCATCAAGTGGTCTTGGACTGATTCGCAGAACTCCGGATCCGTCCCAAACCAGTCTGTTGACGTGTTCGCAGACGACAGCGACAGCAACATATTCGAAGACTCTGAGAAGTGCGCCGCCGGTTATTGGAAGGACAAGCTTGTTGTCACGTGGCATACGCAGTGTGACACGTGGTGGGTTTACAGCAGCCTGTAGCATCCAATCGATTGAACGCCGACATTGACAACATCAGCCCCGTCTGCTATGGTGGGGCCAAGGAGAATTGATATGAAACCGTATCTCAAGATCAAGAAGGGCGCCTCGCGCCGAATGAGAGCGGACGCCAACCCGACTTTCGAAGAATGGATGGCTGCCCTAGACCGCATCCTGTGGAAGTACCGCGGACTGAGTATCTACGACCTGCCCGATTGCCAGTATCGTAACTGGTTCGACAGCCGCCTCAAGCCGGCATTCGCAATCAACCGCGCACTACGAAACGCATAGCAGAAACAGGCCACAGGAACAGGCCCAAATCCGTCAGGGGAACAGGCCCCATCGGTCATCATGTAGTCAGGCCCTCTCGCGACGCCGGGGCTACGGCTCGCGGCGCAAGGGGAGGCCCTTGACAACACAGGCCCCATACGTCATAATGGGGTCAGGCCCCTCCTGCCGCGGCCTGCTGCGGCACGCTTGTGGGGTGGTTAGCTAAATTGCACCACCAACGGCGGGAGGGGTCAAATACGCTTGTCGCAGAGACAGGCCAATCGATTGGAGAGGATACGATGACCTACAACGAGTTTGCCAAGTTTTACCTTGAACACTACGAGGAGGCGCCCGCCGGAGAGGCAGGGTTCTGGATCGAGGTGCTAGACGGAGACCTGTTCCACTTACAGCAGGTCATTGGGCAATCAGGCACGTACTTGGTTGCGACGGACGTCCTGACAGGTGAGGTCATTCGAGACGAGAGTCTGTGGCAGGAGTAGCGTCTGATCAGCCTCTTGCCCATCGGGAGGTGGGCAGTGGGCTGCGCAGATGGCGCGGCACAATCGATTGAACAAGGAGAAGATACGATGAAGATCAGCCGTTACGACAACGCGCAGGTGAGTGTTCAGGGAACCACGATGACTATCACCGTGAACCTGGACGAGGAACAGGTGGACGTCCGCCCATCAGCATCGGGCAAGACAATGGTTGTTGCCACGACAGGCGGCGCCAAGAAGATCAACGGGGTCTCTGTAAATCTAACAGTCTATCGTAAGTGATCCCCTCAGCCTTCTGTCACTGGTGGAGGCCAGTGGCAGAGGGCAAGCTGCACACCTTGGCGCGCCTCACTGGCCTTGTGCCGTGAGCGGGCTAGGTCCGTTGGAAGACGGGCGACTAACATCATGGGGTGGCAGCCATGGTGGGTGGGACGTGGCAAGGTGTGCAGCTTCGCGGAATATGTTGCAGCCGATGAAAAATATTCCGTTGCGTAGACACATTGTAGATACCCGACAAACACAGTAGACTTAACAGAACATAAACGTACCCGTCCGGTATGCTTCTTTGTCACAAGGCATACTCTACTGGGATGGTAGACAATGTGGCCGTTTCGGTCATAGGGGCAGGCTACAATCGATTGGAGGCATTGACGTGAACATTGCGAATTACAGGGTGCTCGTCTGGAAGAACGATGGCAGCTATGGCTGTCGGGCGTGGGCACACGCTGGGAGCAGGCGGACGATAAAGCAGTGCTTCGACAATGCCGTCGCGATTGCTGGCAAGCGCAACTGGCGGAGGGTGGTTGCCATTGCAGGCGACTATCTAACTGGCGAGACTGTGGCAGAGTGGAGGGCATCGTGAAACAGGGAGATGTTTGTTGGGTAGTAGACTATACAGGGGCGATTGAAAAGAAAGTCGTCAAAACGCGGGTTGCGCGAGTTATCGATGCGCATCCGGGCCGGTCTGGCGTGGTTATCAAGACAGAGGAAGGAAACCACGTTATGTCGGTAGCAGTATTCGACCACGCGCCGAAACTGGTGACGCTGTTGGACGAATACGGCAGTTTCACAAAGTGGGTTTGAGTACAATCGATTGGAGGGATTGAGATGGCGTGGACAACATGCGAGAGAGACGGAAAACTAGCAATCACGTTAGGCTGGGGCAAGGACTACCACACGCCCTCTGAGACCTGCGAGACCAGCATCAGCACCATTGACGCCGACCGATGGACGGGGTTGATGGGTAGGGCGGTGGAGTTTACTGGCAACATCGCTGTGATCTGGATTGATAACAGACCCTGGCGGATGGATACCAGCGAGTGGAAGCGGGTTACAGAAACCCGGCCCGTCAAGAAACCACGCAAGGGCAAGCGGCAGGGTATGCCCTATGACTGGGTTTGGGATACAGGGAGCTGGCGCAGGGCTTGGGTAGACTAACACGCGAAAACAGTTCAATCGATTGGAGGCCCAACGTGAACGACAAGATGTATTACGCCGCGTTGCATGAAGCAGGCCACGCAGTGATGGCCAGGAAAGTATGCGGTTATGAGGGGCCAATTGAGGTGTCTCTGTCCCGTTGCCGCTTCCCTGATGGGTTTGCCCGCTGGGAGGATTTCTTGTTAGTCAAGTTGGCAGGGTTCGCAGCATGGGCAGTGCACGAGGAGGCCAAGGTCAACGCGCTTCCAGGCTACGTGCGGCTGGGCGCTTTGTTTACTGATGTCGCCGACCTGCTTGACTTTGGCGTAGCCATGGAAGACCTGTTCATCCCATTTGACGTTGCGGTTGCTAACCTAGAACTGCACTGGGGCGAGGTGCAGAAGTTGGCAGCCCGACTGTTGGACGATTAGGGGCTTTGTTGCAAAGCCTTGACAAGCAGGGCTGAACGTGTCATAATAGATACAGACGTTTGGGACACTTTGGGATAACGCACAAGGAGGAGGCTACAATGAATGAGCGGCTTGTCCTGCCGCAGGACCACTTTAAAAGACGGGTAAAAAATCAGTACGGCGATGTGCTATTTGCAATCGCCCGCGAGGTGGTCCAGAACAGTGCAGACGCGGGAGCAACCCGCGTTGACTTCACAGTTCTGGGCAATGGGTATCGCGCCCAAGACAACGGATGCGGTATGACGTTGGAAGAGGCAAGAAAGAGATTCCTGCACCTGGGAGGCACATCTAAGGCAGACGGTGGGTTTACGGGCGTATTTGGGGCAGCAAAAGAGGTGCTGGCCCTGGCACATGATGAGTGGGCTATACGCGGGCAAGGCTTCACTACCACTGGCCACGGCGCGGGCAACATCGTCAGTAAGCCAGGCGGGATTACACGCGGGTTCTCCATTGAGGCAAGGTCGCCTGAACGCAAATGGGGATGGATGCGGGGCAAAATCGAGGGGCTCAGCCTGTTATCCAACGTTAGCATCTCTATCTACCAGGGCGGAGAGAAGATGCCCAAGGGCCGCAAGTTGCGCGATAGCCAGCTTGTCAAGGAGTACGAGTTTGGCAAGCTGTATGTGGTGAAAAATAGGCTGCGCCCCAACGAGGAGCGAGGCCAGATGTATGTCCGCAGCAATGGACTCTTTACCTGCACATCGTGGATCGGTGGGGAGTGCCCATTCGTCTTCTACTTGGAGTTGGAGGGCAGTTCGACCGAGACACTGACCGAAAACAGGAATTACCTGGCCAACGATGTACGACGAATGGTCATGGCAGATGTCCAATCGATTGCAAAACAGCCAGAGAGGCTGGAGCGTCGGTCTAAGCCAAAGACAGTCAGGCTGTACGGGAATGTTGCTACGTTTACCATGCCAGCGGCAGGTGCTGGCCCGACGTGTGCAATAGTACCAACAACAGGGGGCAACAGCACAACCCATGCCGAGATGGGCAGCCTAGACGTGGTGGACGAGGTAGGCCCGGCCCTGTGGCGCAGGTCGTTCCTGATGGTAGATGCTAAGAATACCAAGATGACCACGCCGAAAGGCAACTTCAGGCCGATGCTGAAGTCTACGCTGGAAGCGTGGCAGCACACCATCGGGCTAATTTGCAATGTGACCAAGATAAGCAGGCCGTTGGTAGGATTGGTCTGTGACGATGCGGTAGCGGGCTGCCATACCACGTGGAGAGGCCAGCACGCAGTATGCATCAACCCCAGTCAGAGAAGGCTATCACCGTTTGCATTCATGTCGTTGGCAGTACACGAGCTGGCCCATATGTCGGTCGCCTCGCACTGCCAAGACTACGAGAATGCGCGGATGGCCATCGACTTGGCAATTGGCGACTCGGCAGAAATGGTCATCCATTGTGTGAGGGGTTATCTGTCTTGACAAACAGGCCGCGATGTGTCATAATGGATACAGAGACTACAAGGAGGCTACAATGAACGCGAGTAAACTGCTGAATGAGGTAGGGCTTGGTGGGCTGGGGGCAATCTTCGGCGATATGTCCATCGCTGAGGGAGAGATTAAGAAGGCCCAGACCAGGCATCCAGAACAGGCTGACGCCATCTGGAACACCTTTCGGTCACTGCAACGGCCAGTGGTGTTGACGGGCAAGGCCGTGACCCTGTATCAGGCCCATTGCGCCGAGTTGCTGGACAGGGTTGCCAGTGGCGGGGACGTTGACTTTGCCACAAAAGCAGAGGTTGTCGCGGTGTTGTCCGACGCGACGTTGAGAACACGCCTGCGCGCCCCTGCTGAGCATCTGTACCAGAGGCTCTTTTCGGAGCTGGGCTTTTCTTTTGGGGAACTTGAACCGTACCAATACGGTTCTGCGTGGGATACCGAGGAGCAAAACAGGGTGTTCTCGCAGATCGCAAGGCGACTAGATACTAAGCGGCGGTAACGAGTCTTTGCGCAAAGACTCCAATCGATTGTAACCAGAGGGCTGCTATGATATGCGACCAGTGCGGAGAGAAGTACGAAGAAGAAGAGATGCAGCTCACGCGGTGTGGTCTTAACCTGTGTGGCCTGTGCTACGAAGACCACCGCAGAGAGGGCTGCACCGCCTGCGCCGAGGATGAGGCATTTGAGGCAGGGGACTATCTGTGTGATATAGGGAGAGGGACATGACCGACATCACAAAGATTCCGCTAGACGAACTGCGCGCAGACAAAAGAGCAAGCGAGGAAGATGCGCTTTTATGCTTAAATGCCATAGCGCTAGGGATTGGCACATACAGTGGAGAAAATACACAGAAGCGACTGGATGTCAACGTGGCAATTGTTGTCAAGATTGACGAGGAACTGAAACGCCGAAAGGAGGAGAGGCATGGAAAGGATTCCCTGGACAGTTGATGACCTAGCCGAGAAAACCACTAAGAGACTACGCGCGATGAAGCATTGGAGAGAAGTAGGCTTGGGGCATCATCAAGCCAATCTCGCAGCGGGAGAGGTAATATATCCTAGCGGATATGCTGTTCAAACGGTGATTGAGATTGAGCAGACATCCCTCGCCGCGATTGATGCAGAACTAGCACGCAGGGTTGACAATCCGTAACGGGTATGTCATAATAGAAAGGAGGCTGCAATGTTGAAAATCAGTAACCAAGCGAATGGCTACAAGATCAAACTTAGCAATCCGGGGTCAGGCAAGCGCGGGAAGAGCATATTCGCGCAGAACGTAGCTGAGTTACACGAGGCCATAGACCATTATTACATGGCTACTTTAGGGCATTGGGGCGAGAATGAGAACTGCCCGCTTTGCCGCGACATGCAGCAGCGTAGTTAGTACAATCGATTGGAGACCATCGTTACCGGGGGGCTGACAACCCCAACGTCCGAGACACAAGAGTACAATACACCAAGGAGGAGACAAGATGAAGAGGCCAACATGTATTGAGATAGCCAACAATTTTGACCTGTGGGGGGAGTACTTTGATCCCCACGCAACCACGACGCAAGAGGGGTTCGATGGCGGTTCGGCAGAGGAACGCCTTGCTCTGCTGCATGAGTACTACCCTATCGATGATTGCAACTGCGGATGGGCAGAGCACAACGGGGGTGTAAAGTGAACACGAAAGACTTAAAACGCGCATTGGGCCAGTCCAAACCATTCATCTCACGGTATTCTACGTTGCCCATTCTGAATAACGTAGCCCTCTATACTGGCGACGGGCGCCTCTGGATAGAGGCAAGCAACCTTGAAATCTTCTGCCGCATTCCCGTAGCCCACGCAGGCGAATTTGCGGGCATCACGGTAGAGCACAAGGTGCTGGCCAAAATCGCGGGCGCATTGGACTGCCCAACGTTAGACTTCGCCAGTGACAATGACCATCTTGTCATCACTGGCACAGGGACCACAGCCAGACTGCCGGGGATTGACAGAGACGAGTTCCCCATTACCCCGCGCAAAGCGGACAAGATTATGGCCGTGATGGGAGCAGGTGTCTTGAAGCGCGTTGCAACGTTGGTCGCACCGTCCGCACTAACAGACGAATCTCGGCCTGTGCTGATGCAGGTATGTGTAGAGTTGACAAAAGAGGGTGCGCTATTCATTGCTTCCGACGGCTATATGCTATCGAAGCTAGGCGTCCAGGCAAACGGCGACTACGCGGCTATCGACGATGAAGCTACGCTGCTAGTCCCCGCCAAAGCATGGAAGGCTATCGCGGGATTGGCCTCGTCAGCGAACGAGGACGTGACGCTGGGCATAGTGTTGGACAAAGAGGGCGAGCCCCGGCAGGCCATGTTCAGTTTCGCATCAGGGGCGCAGGCCGTAGCTATGCTGTACAATATGTCCCCATTTCCCAAATGGCAGGATATTTGGCCTGCGGCGTTTACGGGCAGCGCAGTTGTTACCAATCTGGGCAAAGCAATCAAGCCATTGCTGTCCCTGGCGGGCCGCGATTACCTCAAGTCCGCCTGGATATTTAGCGACGCGGGCCTACACATCAGCGCCAAGGGTGAGGACGGAGCCAGTATGGCACGCTCTGTTGAAGCGGTAGTTACGGGCGAACCGCTCACCATTCACTTTGACATAACGCGGGTCAATGATTTACTCAAACGCAAGAAGGGAAACTGGACTCTGCGATATGGCACTGATTTTAGCCCTATGGTATTCGAGATGGGGGCCTGGGCCACCGCCGTGATGCCTATGCTAGACAAGTAAAGGAGCAGAAATGACAGACAAACTAAAGGAACTAGAGAATCGCCGTACCGCGGCCTGCGCCAACTTCTGCGCAGGTGTCACAACAGAACACCTTGAGGCTGGTTGGAATCTGCCCGCAATACTTATGGTAGTGGCAGAAATAGGCAATCACAGCCACGACAGTGTTGTCAGGAACCTGGCACGGAGCATAACGAGATGTATGGGGGCAGTTGTGATCATACAGCGGGTTGACGACATTACAATTTCCCTTGTAGAGCAAGGGGATATGGTTGCAGTAGTATCGTCTAGCAACGCCTTTCGCTGGGCGCTGCTGTTTGCTGGCGCAGAGGGTACGTTGGCAGCACTCAAAGCATTGCTGGAAGAGGCGGAGACAGTAGTAAGCCTCGACGGCTTCCGCCCCAGAGACTTTCATACCATTCGAGCGGCGCAAGATGCTGTCGCCGCCGCCGAGGGAGGGGGTGAAGACTAACATGGAACTGGCAATCGTTGCGTTGTTGCTTATGGGCGTTTGGCTGCTGCTACACGCGCTGGTCGGGGGGCGCTAGTACAATCG